>Ga0116130_1000102_pt1 | contig 49821 bp, 54 predicted proteins | sample June2015DPH_17_5_FD_89733 | JGI IMG/M metagenome (GOLD analysis project Ga0116130, IMG submission 89733) | Peatland microbial communities from SPRUCE experiment site at the Marcell Experimental Forest, Minnesota, USA - June2015DPH_17_40 | ecosystem: Environmental > Terrestrial > Soil > Wetlands...
CAACTACGAACTTGTCTTTACGGGCAGTATTTAGAAACCCGTCCTGTATGTTCTGTGCTGCCTTGTTTTCCATGCGTCCCTCCCTGGCAATATGCAAAAAACAGCACAGCCCCAGATTCGCACCCCTTACGATTCCGAGCCTGTAGAAACCCGTCCGCAGCCGAACATGCCAACGGCCGCACAAGCAATCATAAGCCACTTTACGATAAGGCGGCGACCGCGCGATTTCAACTAAAACAACCACCAGGCCCAGTGATGTAGAATTCGCCCACTGCTCCGAATCCCAAAGCATGGCGCGGGATACCGGTCCAAATAGGTGACCAAGAGATGACTTCCTGGCTAGTGGCGCTACTCCTCTCGCCCGCAATCCAATTCCCCGGCGGCGAAGCAACCGCCCTGATGGTGCTTCGCTGGATCCATTTTGTCGCTGGCATCACCTGGGTCGGGCTGCTGTACTTCTTCAATCTGGTGGGCCTGCCTTTCGTGCAGGAACTCGACGCAAAGTTACGGGCAATTGTCGTTCCCAAGCTGATGCGGCGGGCCTTGTGGTGGTTTCGCTGGAGCGCGGTGGTGACTGTCCTGGCCGGCATCGCCTACTGGATGCACATCGTGGCCAGCGACGTTCGCAATGCGGTGTCGGCGGGCGAGCCGGCCTCTGCTGGGATGATGTTCGGCACATTCTTCGGACTCTGGACGCTGGCGTTCGTCATTGAGATGGGAGCGCTGATGTCGCCGGCCGAGGTGCTCAGGAAAGGCCCCGTGCTGGGCGTCATTGTCGGGATCGCGCTGGTCGCGGCGGCGTACATTTTTCTGAGCTTGAATCAGCATGGCTGGGAGAGCAATCGCGCGCTGGCGATTGGCATTGGTGGCGGGCTGGGATGGTTCATGCTACTGAACGTTTGGGGCGTGGTGTGGCGCATGCAAAAGAAGCTGATCCGCTGGACCGAGGCCAATGCCAGCCAGGGAACGGCGATGCCGCCCGAGGCGCCCAAGGTGGCCAGAATCGCGCTGCTGTGTACGCGCCTGAATTTCTGGGTGTCGTTCCCCATGCTGTTTTTCATGGGCGCGGCCAGCCACTACATCCTGTTTGCGGGGAGGTAAACCAGCGCATGCGTGTTGGTTTCTTGGAAGGGATTGGTTGTGGTAACGCCTGTTATCGCCAACAATCCAAACACTCTGGAACGTGTCACGATTTCAGAGTAGAGTTCTGTGCATGAGAGTTGAAGAGGGATTTTCAATGGCACGCTTCGCGCTCGTTCTCATGTCGAGCCTTGTGACGCTTGGTCTGGCCGCATCGGCGCAGACGATACAGGTTAGTCGTGACAATAAGACCATCTACGTGACCTCAGAGGGCGAAGCCAAGGCAGAGCCTGAGATTGCCATTCTCACGCTGGGTTACCACGCATGGAGCAAAACAAAGGACGCTCTTTTCGATGAGACCGCAACAGTTTCGGACAAGGTGGTCGCCGCGCTACTTCAGGCGGGTGTAAAGAGAGAAATGATCCGCACCGACAAGACTTCGCTCACCCACGTCGAGGCGGAACCGAACTGGCCCGCCGATTGGAAGGCAAACAGGGTTTTCGAAGCCGAGCTGCGCTGGAAGGTTACCGTTCCTGTCAAAGATGCGGAAGGCGTTGTGGCAATCGCCATGCAAGCAGGAGCAACCGAGCTAGGCGACGTGGCGTGGGACGTCGTGGATCGAACCAGGCTGCAAGCCGAGGCTAGCAAGAACGCACTAGGGAAGGCACGCACCGTGGCCGATTCCATGGCTTTAGGATTGGGAACCAAACTTGGCGCACTGGTTTACGCCAGTAACTCCGCACCCATTCGGCCTTCCAATTGGCCCTTCTTTAGCGGCCTCGACACCAGCTCGGCATCTGTATTATCTGTGATCGGAACGCCTCTGCCTCCAAAGATCATCAAGCTTCTCCCTGAGAAGATCAATGAGAAGACCACGGTTTATGCCGTATTTGCTATCGAGTAACGATGGGCGTCAGCTAATTGATTACGGGTGCGACTGAGTTGTTGTTGAATGTGCGAGCCCGACTGGATACCTGGAGATAAATCCCCATTACACTCACAATCTCTGGAATGCCGATTGCTAAAGTAGTCGGTAGTCTGGGAAACTTAGGCATCTACCCGCCTCCCTTTTAGTCTGCCTACGCCATCCTGCGGACATCAGCCGAGAATTCGCTATAGAATCATGTTTCGTCATGTCATCGACCTCGCCGCAATCGGGTGCTGATTCGGGTTCTGCGACCCAGCGCGATCCCGTTCCCATGCTTGACCTTACTCGTCAGTACGAGACGATCAAGGACGACGTTCACGCGGCCATCGAACGTGTGCTGAGTACCCAGCACTTCATCGGGGGCCCGGAACTCGAGGGCTTCGAACGGGAGTCTGCAGACTACCTGGGGGTGAAAGAGAGTGTTGGCTGTGGGTCGGGAACTGACGCCTGTTGGTTGGCCTTGGCGGCCGTTGGTGTTGGGCCGGAGGCGTGCGTGATTACCACGCCGTTCAGCTTCTTCGCCACGGTGAGTTCGATCGTGCGTTGCGGCGCCACTCCGATTCTGGCTGACATCGATCCGGCAACCCTGAACCTCGATCCCGATGCGACCGAGAGGGCGCTGCAGCGTGCGCGCTCGTACAAGCTTCGCGCGGTGATGCCGGTACACTTGTACGGGCAGTGCGCCAACATGGACAGGTTCGCCCATCTCGCCGAGCAGTACGACGCCAGCCTTGTCGAGGATGCGGCGCAGGCTTTCGGCGCGAAATGGCGCGACAAGAAAGCAGGAGCCATGGGCAAGGCCGCCGCTTTCAGCTTTTATCCCACCAAGAACCTGAGCGCCTATGGCGATGGCGGATGCGTCACCACCAATGACGAGGAGCTGGCGGCGCACGTTCGACGCTTGCGCAATCACGGCAGCCGTCAACGGTATTACCACGAAGAGATTGGCTGGAACAGCCGCCTCGATGCCATGCAGGCGGCGCTGCTCCGGGTGAAGCTGAAGCATATTGACGAGTGGAACCAGGCGCGCCGGATGCTGGCCCGTCGCTATCAGGGTTTGCTCATCAACTCCGGCCTGGTGCAAAGCGGCGAGCAGTTGGTCAGCTCGCAAATGCCTATCGCGCTGCTGGCGACCATGCCCGAGGCTTATCACATTTATCACCAGTACGTGGTGCGCGCCTTGCGACGCGATGAATTGCGGGCCTTCTTGACCCAGCAGGGAATCGGGACCGAGATTTACTATCCCGTTCCGCTGCACTTGCAGGAATGCTTCGCTTACCTCGGCTATAAGGCGGGCGACTTTCCCGAGTCGGAGCGCGCGTCAACAGAAGTCCTGGCGCTGCCCATGTTCCCTGAACTGCGCGAGGACGAGCAGCAGCGCGTGGTGGCCGCCATCGCCGAGTTCTACGGCCGATAGAGCGGGTTACTCTCACTTGTGTTTATGGCGGGGATGTGCTGGCGCCTGTTTCTTGTGCTGCGCGTAGTAAGCGGCCAACGCTGCCCCGTGCTGGGCCTTCTCCGCAGCTTCTTGTTCCGGGGTCAGCACCCGGCGCACGATAGGGCCGTTCAATTTGTACGTGATGTCCACCATCTGTCCGTCGTAGTTCTTCTTGCGGATGGTGAAGGTCGGCAGGTCGCCTTCTTTGCCGAAATCCTGATGCCCAGTCTTCACCGGGAAGTAGCCCTCAAGATTGCGCTCGCGATAAGCAGTCTCATAGCGATGCTTGGCACGGTTCCTGGTGAAGATTCGAATCTGATTGAAGTCCCAAGGCAGTCCGTCCTTGGGCTCGTTCAACAGCACCAGGTACTGCGGCACCTGTTTGTCTTCCTCCTGCACCGTGTTCAGCACGAAGTAGCCCATGATGCGCTGGCCCTCGGCATATTGCGCAACCTCCAGCGGGATATCGAGGTCGATCATGCGCAGCAGCACCCAGCCGACATGTCCGGCAGAGTTGCGCACCAGATACCAATCTTCCATCACAGGCTTGGGAGGCTCCGGCGGCTTGCCCGGAGCGGCGTTGGCGGATGCAGCCGGCTTAGCCGGCGTAGGCGTGGTCTTCGGTTGCGATTGAATCGTGGCGGTATTCTTCGGACTTTGTGCGGTCGTCGTGGCCGGAGCCTTCGGCGGATTCTTCTCCGCCGTGGCGCGCTTCAGGATCTCAACTTTCTCGCCATCCTTGAGTTGGTAGAGATGGTCGCCTTCGCGCGACGGAGTGACGTGAATGTTGAGGTCGGAGCGGGCCGTTCCGTGGGCCTGCACCTGCTGGCTGGCATTGTCGCTGGCCAGCTTCTGGAAGGCATCGTAAACGTCCTGAGGAACCAGGCTGCGCTCCTCGATCCAGCCTTCCTGTCCGCTGTCGGTGCGCACTCGCAGGAAACGTCGCTGCTTCTCCAGAACCTCCACGCGATCCCCGCCATGCACCGTGCCGATCTTGTTGTACATGGTGGCCACTCGATCGCGCAGGCTGGTCTCCTGTGCCGAGACGTACATGTACTCGTGCTTGGCGAGTGCTCCGCGCTTGCAGGCGCTGCCCAGGACAAGCAGAACCATTGCGAGGGCGAACAGCAAAATGCGAATACTACGAGAAGAGGAAGATTTCACCGGCAGCACAGACCACTATAAACCAGTGGTTAGTGATTAGTGGCTAGTGGCTAGAATCCAGGGATGGCCTCTAGCGAGCTACTACAGCCCAACCTCGATTCTGGAGCGGGGATCGAGATAATCCCGCAGGCCGTCGCCAATGAAGTTGAACGAGAGCACCGCCAGCATGACGGCTGCGGCGGGGAAGAGCACGAGGTGCGGCGAATCGAACAGGTGGGAGCGCCCGTCATTCAGCATCGAACCCCAACTGGCTGCCGGAGGCGGTACGCCCAGTCCGAGAAAGCTCATGGTGGCTTCAGCCAGAATGGCGCCCGCCATGCCGATGGCCGCCTGCACGATAATGGGCTGAATGATGTTAGGGATAATGTGCCGCACGATGATCCGCAAGTCGCTTGCGCCCAGTGCGCGCGCGGCTTCCACGAATTCGCGTTCGCGGACTGCGAGCACCTGCGCGCGAACCAATCGAGCGTAGCCCACCCATCCGCCAATCGAGAGCGCCAGGATCAGGTTGAAAATGCCCGGACCGAGGAAGGCCACAAAGGCGATCGCCAGCAGAATTCCCGGGAACGACATGAAAGCGTTCATCACGACCACGTTGAGCACACGGTCGGTGACTCCGCCGTAGTAGCCGGCGATGGAGCCGAAGATCAGTCCCAGCGTGAGCGAGGCCGCCACGACGCAACTGCCCACCAGCATCGAAATGCGCGCCCCGTAGATGATGCGGGAGAGGATGTCGCGTCCCAATTCGTCGGTGCCAAACCAGTGTGAAGCCGATGGCGCCATCAGTCGTGCAGGCAGGTCGATCTGCGCGGGATCCTGGGGCGCGATCCAGGGCGCGAACAGAGCACACAACAAAAAGATGGCGACCATTACGAGGCCCGCAGTGGCCAGCAGGTTATAGCCGGCAGCCCGACGCAGCGAAACAAGTTGAGCGGTGGACGCCATGCAGCATCATGGTAAATGAACAGCGTGGCCGGTACGCCACGAAAAGGCGCACCCCTTCGCGACATTTGCGTCCCAGGTCTAGAATCATGGGTTGGTTGCGAGTACCCCGGATCGCCGGCCCATGCTGCCCTTCAAACTGGTCTATAGCGAAAAGTATTTCCTGCCCATCGGCGAACACATCTTTCGCGCCGACAAGTTTCGTCTCATTCGCGAACGCCTGCTTCAGCAAGGCATCGCCGAAGACGCTGACTTCGTAGTTCCGCAACCGGCCACTGAAGCCGACGTCCTGCTGGTCCATTCGCCGCTTTATGTGAACAAGTTGATGGAAGGCAGCCTGAGCGCGCGCGAGGAGTTGGAGATGGAGATTCCGTACTCGCCGCAGGTGGTGGATGCCTTCATGCTCCATACCGGAGGTTCGATCCTGGCGGCGGAACACGCGCTGGAAGATGGTGTCGGCATCAACATGGGAGGCGGATTTCACCACGCGTTTCCCGAACACGGGGAAGGCTTCTGCATGATCAACGATTTCGCCGTTGCCATTCGCGCCATGCAGAAGCGCGGCAGGATTCGTCGCGCCATGACGGTTGATTGCGACGTACATCAGGGAAACGGCACCGCCTTTATCTTTGGAAGTCCGCGGCCCCGGCCGAACACCTTGCCCTCCGCCGCGGGCTTGCGAGGTCCGCAACGGACCACCATGACCGAGGGCTGCAGCAAGGATGTGTTCACGATTTCGCTGCATCAGGAGAACAACTATCCGTTCGTCAAGCCGCCCTCTTCCATCGACGTCAACCTGCCGGATGGCTGCGGCGATGCGGAATATCTGGCCTGGGTCGATAACGCTCTGAGCTCCGGTTTGCGGCTGTTTGAGCCGGAACTGATCTGCTACGTGGCCGGCGCCGATCCATACCGAGACGACCAGCTTGGCGGCCTGGACCTGTCCATAGAGGGATTGAAGCAGCGCGACGAGCTTGTCTTTCGCGTCGCCCGCGCGCGCGACATACCGGTGATGGTCACTTACGCCGGCGGTTATGCCAACCATATCGAAGATACGGTGACCATTCACTGCAACACGGTGGTGGCAGCGGCTGAGGTGTATCGCACAGCGCCGAGTCAGGGTTTACGGTGAAACAGCAGGGAACTGGAGTACCCCGCATTGTCTCCTCGTCCTTCGTACCCCATTGACAGTAGTATAGCAATTATGCGATAAGTCAATATCGAGGCAGTATCAGAATTGAGCGGCCAATTCACAATCGAGTACGTCGAGCTGCCGAACCGGCGGGCACCCGCCCGAGAGTTTGTGGATTCGCTGGATGACAAAGCGGCCGCCCGCATAGACGCGTTCATCGAACGCCTGCGCATCTATGGCAACCGGATGCAGGGAAAATTCGTTAAGAGGCTCACGGATGACATATTCGAACTAAGAGTCAAACAATTCGACCGGATTTTCCGGGTTCTGTTCTTCTACCAGCCGGGCATGCTGATCGTGATTACGTCAGGATTTCAGAAGAAGACGGAGCAGACTCCGCCGGGTGAGATTACAAGGGCAGCGCAGCTCAGGAAGCTGTGGATGAAATATCGGAACCATTACGCGGGATCGCAGAAGGAAAGAGAAGCGATCGTGAAGGAGTTGGGCCTATGAAGCAAACCATCAAGCGCGACAAACACAATGAAATTGTCGAGCAGCGCGCACGTAAGAGCGTCACCTACCGTAAGACCTTTGCGCGCGCCCTGCACCAGATTGATCTGGCCTTATTGGTGCGCGAGATGCGGGAAGAGGCTGGTCTGACTCAGGTTGAACTTGCCAAGAAAGCGGGCACGACACAGTCCGTGATTGCTCGCTTGGAAGATGCCGAATATACCGGGCACTCGCTCATGATGCTGGAGCGCATCGCTGCAGTTTGTGGCGTCGCACTCAAACTCCATGCGGAGAAGAAGCCCAATTTCGACCGCGAGGTCGCGCTAGTCTAAGCGGAACGATAGGGAACATTAAACGACGAACAGCGCTGAAAGCCGGCGATTACGACGCGAGAACGAGCTAGACGAATCAACTACGTACCTGCGTGATATCCTGAATTCAGCGTGGAAACCGCAGGTTTCCGCCCACCCAGCCTGAGCTGTGGACTCCTGACAATGTTTGAGAACCTTACAGATAAGCTGCAGCGTGCCTTTAAGAATCTGCGCGGACAAGGCACGCTGACAGAAGAAAACATCGGCGAAGCGCTGAAAGAAATTCGCATGGCGCTGCTCGAAGCCGACGTTAACTTCAACGTAGTCAAAGAATTGATCGAGCACATCCGCGAAAAGGCTCTGGGCCAGGAAGTGCTGACCGCGCTTTCGCCCGCCGAGCAGGTGGTCAAGATTGTTCGCGACGAACTGATCAACATCCTTGGCAAAGACGCGGCCAAACTGAAGTTCTCCTCCCAGCCGCCCACAGTTGTGCTGATGGCGGGTCTGCAGGGTTCCGGCAAGACGACCACTTCGGGCAAGCTGGCGAACTGGCTCAAGCAAGGCGGACACCGGCCCATGCTGGTCTCGGTTGACGTTTACCGCCCGGCGGCGCGGGAGCAGCTCAAGGTGGTTGCGCAGGCCATCAAGGCCCATATCTACGAAGGCAAGGTCGAGGAATCGAACACCGCGACTGTCGAACGGCTGGTGAAGGAAGCCCGGCGCGAGGCCATCAACAACGCCTGCGACGTGCTCATCGTTGACACCGCCGGCCGGCTGCACATCGACGAGCAATTGATGGACGAGATGCAGTCGCTGAAGAAGATCCTGAATCCGCAGGAGATCCTCTTCGTTGCCGACGCCATGACCGGCCAGGACGCGGTGAAGTCGGCCGATGAGTTCCACAAGAAGCTGACGCTCACCGGCGTAATACTCACCAAGATGGACGGCGACGCCCGCGGCGGCGCGGCCCTTTCCATTCGCAAGGTAACCGGGCAGCCCATCAAGTTCATCGGCATGGGCGAAAAGTACGACGCCCTGGAATTGTTTCATCCCGACCGAATTGTGGGACGGATTCTTGGGATGGGCGACATTCTCTCGCTGATCGAGAAGGCCGAAGCGCACCTCGACAAGAAGAAGTCGGAAGAGTTTGCCCAGAAGGCGCTGAGCGCCGACGGCTTCTCGCTGGCGGACTTTCGCGATCAGTTGCGGCAGGTGAAAAAACTCGGCTCACTGCAGAGCATCATGGGCATGATGCCCAAGATCGGACCGTTTGCCAACATGCAGAAGTCCGGGGCGGACAAAGTGGACGAAAAGCAACTGGCCCGCGTAGAGGCGATTATCAACTCCATGACGCCGTACGAACGCGAGCACCACGAGTCCATCAATGGCAGCCGGCGCAAGCGCATCGCCCGCGGTTCGGGGACCAGCGTCCAGGAAATAAACCACCTGTTGCGCCAGTACGCGCAGATGCGCAAGATGTTCAAGAGCATGGGCAAACCCAGCTTCGCTCGTCGGCTGGCAGGAATGAAGATGCCGGGCATGCAGTAGGGCCGCGGTGCGGCGTTGGCTTTTCGCCATTCTCCGAGACTACCAGCCCGCAGGGCGAAATTTGTTTCAGCCGGGGGCGTAAGCCCGCGGTCACGTTCGCAATAAAATCCGAGTCCCTTCAGGGACGGCACAAGGCTCACGCAGTGTAGCCCGGCCTTCCGGGCCGCAAGAGGTAAATTGATTGGCTATTTATCTTCCCGCAACCGCAGATGAAGAACACGTCGCACTCGACGAATTGACCCCGCGCGAGATCGTGCGCGAACTCGACAAGTATGTTGTCGGGCAGAACCAGGCGAAGCGCGCCGTGGCCATCGCCCTGCGCAATCGCATGCGCCGCCAGAAGCTCTCGGCCGAACTCGCGGAAGAAGTCATCCCCAAGAACATCATCATGATTGGACCCACGGGCGTGGGCAAGACTGAGATCGCGCGCCGCCTGGCCAAGCTGGCCAACTCTCCCTTCATGAAGGTGGAGGCTTCGAAGTTCACCGAGGTCGGCTATGTGGGACGCGACGTCGAGTCCATGATCCGCGACCTGGTGGAGATCGCCATCGACATGGTGCGCGAAGAGAAGCTGGAAGACGTTGCCGACAAGGCCGAGCTCAACGCGGAAGAGCGCCTGCTCGACCTGCTGCTGCCGGCGATGCCCGCTCCGGTGCAGATGCGTCCCGCCGCGCAAGACCCGCAGCAGATCGGGTTCAACATTGGAGTGGGAATTGGCGGCGAACCCTTGCTGGCTGGCGAACCCGGATCGCGCACGCGCGAAAAATTCCGCCAGCAGTTGCGCGAAGGCAAGCTCGACGAACGCATCGTCGAACTCGATGTCCGCGAAAAATCGATGCCTGCGTTTGAGATCATCACCAATCAGGGCGTCGAGGAGATGGACGTCAACATGAAAGACATGTTGCCCAACATCTTCGGCCAGCGCACCAAAAAGCGGAAGATGAAGGTCAGCGAGGCGTTCGAGTACCTGATCCAGGAAGAAGAGCAGCGCCTGGTTGACATGGACCAGGTCACGCGCATCGCCGTGGAGCGCGTGGAGAATTCGGGCATCATCTTCCTCGACGAAATCGACAAGATCGCCGGGCGCGAAGGCGGTCATGGGCCTGACGTTTCGCGCGAAGGCGTGCAACGCGACATTTTGCCCATCGTCGAAGGCACCACGGTGAACACGCGCTACGGCATGGTGCGCACCGACCACATCCTGTTTATCGCCGCCGGCGCATTCCACGTGTCCAAGCCCAGCGACCTGATCCCCGAATTGCAGGGGCGCTTCCCCATCCGCGTGGAGCTGCAATCGCTGACGGTCGAGGACTTCATCAAGATCCTCACCGAGCCCAAGTCGTCACTTACCAAGCAGTACATCGCGCTGCTCGACACCGAAGGGCTGAAGCTGGAGTTCACTTCCGAGGCGTTAGCGGAGGTGGCCAACTTCGCCTTCCGCGTGAATGAAGGGACGGAGAACATCGGCGCACGCCGCCTGCACACCATCATGGAACGGGTGCTGGACGAGATCAGCTTCGAGGCCCCGGACATGAAGGAGAAGAGCGTGACGGTGGATGCCGACTACGTGCGCAAGACCCTCACTGACATCGTGAAGGACCAGGACTTGTCGCGGTACATTCTGTGATGTACTGCCCGTGAATGCTTACACGGAGCCACCGCATTACTCTATTCGGGACACGAGGTCCCGGATGTTGGGGATCTGTCGATCCAACTGTGTCTGATTCACCATCACTTTCTTCCCAGGAAGGTCGTATAAGCCGGCGGTCAGGTTGACAATCGGTATGCCCAGGGCACCGGACACAACGGACGCCGTGTTAGCATCCGGCACTTCAAATTGAAACATCTGTCGGAAAGACGACCTGTTGGTTGGTGCAGGGGAACCAGTTGGGTGGATGTAGAAGACGTTGGCGTTGTTATTCCAGACGCTAAAGATCTCCTGACCGATCTCATTGACGACAATCCGAAATGCGCTTGCAGACGAGAAGTTCGCTTGAGTCAGCCGATTTCCTACGTAGCAGTAAATCTTCGGCACGGACATCCTGAAGCGGTCTGAATTGGTGTAGAACAGGGATACTTGCGCCCCTGGGTTTCTTGTAATTCCATACAGCAGAGCCAGAACGGATCGGACTGCACGCTTAGACGAGCCGTCAGCAGAGAACGGTATTATCAATCGATCTGACGCTGACATCGCCATTTCCGTGTACAAGGTGAAGCTTGGGTTGCAGTCGATGAAGACAGTAGCGTTTCCTGAGTTCCAGGCATTTCGCACATCGAAAATGAGGTCGCTGATCCAACTGTGTATGATTTGCCACGAGTTTTGAGGGCCTGACTGAGTTAGACCAGAAACTCTTGCCATTTGCACTTCGAGTTGTTCGTCTCCAGCATCAGGTACAGATTTCCGGGGATCGGATTGTTAGTATCCCGTGGACTGATTAAGTAATTGGAGCCGGAGTTGGTAGTTACGTAGGGGCTGGTGATTCGATCCTCTACGTAACCCGAAATGGTCGTCCTTGGTGTTGCCTGACTGAGGGTGTCGAGCGAGTTGTTGCCTTTGGTCATACCTCCCAACAACATGCTCGAGCAATTCGCTTGTGGGCATAGATCAACAACCAGGACCCGTTGTTCGGGATGCTGACGGGCGAACTCGCTAGCGACCTGGAAGCAAAGATAACTTTTGCCAACACCTCCCTTGTTGTTCCAAAAGGCATATGTGGCCATTCGGTTCATCCTCCGTCAAGAACGATAACGAATTCGCAGCTTTTAGTGTTAAAAAAATTTGCAGAAGGGCTGGACACGAGAAACTGCCCAGATAGCCTAATCTCAGAACCGGCCCAAGCGTTATGGTATGGGGCGATCTTGACGCCAGCCTAAAGGCTGGCTCTACCTAGCCTAAACCAACTCTGAGGCTGGCCACTGCCTACATCCCCGCTCCGCCCTCGAAGATCTTCTGCATCTGATAGGGGAATACGCGATAGAGAGCATAGCTGATGCCGGTATCCGAGTACTGGCGGAAGAGCAGGTCGCCGCGGCCGTTGGCGTCGGCGTCCACGGCGTCGATGATCTGCATGCGCGGGTAGGCGTCGAGGTGATTGGTGTCGCTGGCCACACTGAAGATCTTCTGCGGCGTGCCGTTGAGATCAACCTTGGCGACCACGGTAACGAAGTAGTCGAACTCGCCTCCGTGCGTGCCCTTTGCAGGCGCAACCGCCAGTTTGGCGCTCAGCACCAGAGTGGGCGAGTTACTGTAGTCGAGATCGAAACCGCGCAGATCGTAGTCGGTGATGGTGGCTGTCTTGGCCGGGGGCGGACCGTTGTGTTTGCCGGCGTAGTTGCGGACCTCGTCCATCGCCATTCGCGACATCGGCTCGCCCAGGCTTTGCCTTTCGCTGGTCGCCATCCCATACAGCAGGGACCGAGTTTCGTAGTTGCCCGCGTCGGATATCGCCGCATAGGCTCGCGGCGCCTGTGTGGGTTTGGCCGAAGTTCCGGGAGCGGTTGCACCGTCCGCTGCGACTGGGCCGGCTGCCTTACCCACACTTGCATCGAAGCTGGCTGTATCCGTGGAAGCCGGCTGCCCGGCTGGCTTGCCCCGCCGCAGTACCGGACGGTCGGGATCATCTTCATCGGGAGACGCCGCTGGCGGCGTATTTGAAGCTGACGTCTGCGCTTTCGCTTGCTGAGTATTGTCGCCGAGGGTCGGCTTGGAATTCGAAGGCGCAGACGAAGAACTGGCCGGCGAGGCTTTTAGCGTGGGCCGATCGGGATCGTCGTCCGATTTCGGCGGAGCATTGCTGTTCGCTGTGGAACCCGCGCCGCCGGACGGAGTCGAATTCCCGCCCGAGTTGGAAGCTGGCGCGCTGCTCTGTCCAGCGCTCGGAGAGGTCGCATCGCTTGCTCCAGGGCGGCGCAGCACGGGCCGCCCCGGATCGTCGCTGAGCACGTCCTGCCTCTTCGGTTTGGGCTGCTTCGCGGCCTGCTGAGCGATCCGGGCTTCGACCGGCGTTTCAGGCTTCCATTGCCCCTCCGCAACCCAATTGCCGTTGACGTCTCGCGGCGTGGTCACCGTGAACCATCCCGCCGGCTCGCCGAAAGCCAGGGCTTGGTACAAGGTTTCGGGCTGCAGCGCCATGGGCTCGGGATTTGCACCGTAGAGGCTGGCATCGTAAAAGTGCCCATCGATCCATAGCGCAATGGGCACCAGCCGCGTGCCGCCGCCGGGCAGGAACTCAACCACGGCAATGGCGCGCGGACCGCGTTTGGTCTTCTTGTCTGGCTTCTTCGCTTGCTGCTGGTCCTGGTCAGTGGGCTTGTGCTCGGTGCGGTCGCGAATCTGCGCAGCGACGAAAGTTGACAGCAACAGGATTGCGACCGGCCCCGCGGTGGCCCATTTCCCGGATTTGCGGTATAGATAGTGCAATATGGAAATCAAATCGAAAGCTCCCGACTTTGCTCTGCCCGACGAAAACGGAAACCCGGTTTCGCTCGATCAGTTCCGCGGCAAGACCGTGGTCCTGTTCTTCTACCCCAAAGCCAACACGCCCGGCTGAACCATAGAGGCGTCCGGGTTCCGTGACGCATACAGCAAATTGCAAAAGGCCGGACTGGTGGTGCTGGGCATCTCGCCCGACACGCCGAAGGCACAGTTGAAGTTTAAAGAAAAATACGACCTGCCGTATACCTTGCTGGCCGACGAGAAGAAAGAGGTCGCCAAAAAGTTCGGCGTCCTGAAAGAGAAGAACATGTACGGCAAGAAGGTGATGGGTATCGCGCGGACCACTTTCCTCATCGGGCCGGACGGCAAGATCGCCCACATCTTCGAGAACGTGAAGCCCGACGGCCACGCGGAAGAAGTGCTGGCGGAGGCGAAGAAGGGGGGATAGTGCTTAGTGGCGCGTTGGCCAGCAGAGGGTAGGGCCCGTGGCTATCAGGCTAATTTTTCCAGCGCTTGAAGCTGTTCGAGCCACCCGCGAAAATGCGGGCACTCTTGTCGCATTCTCTCAATGCCCACGGCTTGCGCCGCCAATGTTCCGTCCAGCGGTTTGCGGTAAGCCGGATACGCGCGAAGCACCCGTTTGGATGGAGCCGTGTTCGGATCATCGTTAATGTCCTCGGGCGTATCAAACCCGGCGCGGATTGTCTGAAATTGCTGCGTGAGATGTGCTTGTCCGATTCCGGTGGCGAAGGCTGCCGGATCGCTGAACAATAACCCTTCGTATTCGTGTAGCTGGAGGTAAGGCAGGAATCGGATGTCAGGCCGCAGATCAGGCAGCTCGCCGACGATGTCCTCTTTTACCGCGTGTTCGATACGACGCACCTTGTCTAGGTTTTGTAGATTGCCCGGCAGAGGCATGCCGGGAAAGTCGCCTCCCAATCCATAAAAATCGAGCATCGTGGAACAGTACGCTGTCCGATCCTGCTTCAGTTGTTTCACCACGTCTTTCTTCACGCGGACATACTTTGGGTTACCGCCCTTATGGCCAGGAGAGCCAAGAATGATGGGATTCACGTATACCTGGCGAGGCCAGAGGGTGGGCGCGAGGACCTTACTCACAAAGGATTCTTCAGTCTGCCCCTCTACTATCACGTAGACGCGAGTCACGAATTTTCGCGCTCCCCGTTTGATCCGCCCCCGACGCTGGAAGGTTCAGGCGCGTTCTCGTTCTGCGGCCTGCCGCCCAGCACGTTTTTCTGCCAAAGTTCGCCCAGCGTGTAATCCTGCAGCCATTCCGAGAGATCGGCAGATTCTAGACGCCGGAAGGTTGACTGACCCTGTGCGCGCTCAACAATTATCACGTCCTCCGGGGTAAACTCGCTCAGCAGAGGTGCCGACTGTGTCGAGACGATGACCTGCTTCGAGATGGAGGTTCCGTAACTCTTTGCCGCCTGTTGAAAGAGACTGGCCAAGAGCGTCAAGGCATATGGATGCAAACCGAGTTCCGGTTCGTCGAAGAGGATAGTTGAGGGCAGAGAGGGCTGAAGCAATGCGGTAGCCAGGCAGATAAACCGTAGCGTACCGTCAGAGAGTTGGCTGGCACGGAAAGGATAATCCGAATCTTTCTGCAACCATTCCAATTGAATCAGTTCTGGATTCGTCGGCACAGGGCGGAGCTTGAAATCGTCAAAGAAAGGGGCCGCCAGACGCACCACGTCTCGGATTCTTTCATACGTATGTGGGTACGTTTCGCGGATACGGTACAAAAATGCCGCCAAGTTTTCAGCGCTGGGTCGAAGAGACTCGTTGTCGTTGATCGGCCCCTGGCGACGAACGCCCGCCGTTGCGCTGGTGTCATGAAAGTGATAGACGACCCAGCTTGAAACCGCTTCGAAAACGTAATACGGCACCCCATGCTTAGCTGTGCTGCCGGGTTCATCCTTGAGATCCTTCAGCTTAGCCTCTGTATGGCCAGAACCTAGAGAACCACGAAGCGGTCCGTAATAGCCTTTGAAGAAGGTAGCCTCGTCAGCAAAAACGAGCCGGTTGTCGACCGTCGGCTTCAACGCGAACTGGTAGCCATTGTCTCCAAAAAAAAGTTTGGCTGTAACTTGCTGGGTGACCTTGGGACCCATAAATAAACATGCATCCGCCCCGCCCTCCGTTACGAGAGCAAGCTGCAGCCTCTGTTCAATCAGTTCCCTCAAAAGACGAAAGAACCCGACGAAGTTGCTCTTGCCGACGCCATTTGCCCCGATCATTACGTTCAGAGCACGGAGTTCAAAGTCCTCGAGTTTTCGAATGGACTTGAATCCCTCGATCGTCAGCTTCTTGATAGGTTCGCCCATAATCAACGGCTCACTGAGTACCGAAATCCTAGCTCAAAATCTCTCTATGCAAACATCAAAGTGCCCAGCTCATTCGTGCTATTCGTGAATGAGTCGGAGAGACTTATAAGCATACGTCACCTTGGGACGACCGGTCGAAAGAAAACGCCACTCATTCGCAAACAGCGCGAGCGGACAAGGCAGTTCAGAGTTTTGTAATCCGCTTGGCCCGTCCGTTTGGAGATTCAGTCTTTGCCACACTCTCTGCGCCAGTGAGGTAGTGGCGAAAACCGCTCCATCGCCAATCTTCCGGCTTTTCCATAAGCCCGCGCTTTACGCGGACGTGACCGGCCCCGCCCTAGCCAAACCCAGGCTACAACGGAGCACCCAAGCGTGCTATTCGGGGAATTGGGTTACCTTGGTTTTGCAAGGCGTGTTTTCTTCTGCGCCCGAATCCCTTCCGAAAATTAGACTGATTAGGCCGGAGCCAGACTCCGGTGCCGCGAACGCCGCCCCTCGCGCGGCTCGGCGTCGGTCTTTGAAAACCTGTCAGAAGCCAAGACCGGAGGCTTTGGACTGGCCCTCCCCATAACTCCTTTGTCCGGAATACTTTGCCTATAAGTATAATCGAATTAATATTTTGGGAGGAGCTGCGCAAAGTATTCATACATAATGACTTAGGTCTATACCTAAATGCAATGGAATGAATACTTTGGCGGGAATCTTGTAAAGTATTCATAAACAATGATTTAGCTGTATAAGCAACTCCAATGTTTGGAATACTTTAGGAGCAAAGTATTGCAAACAAAGACCTTACAAACATGGGGGGAGGGGCACCTTGCTGGTGGCTTAGTGAGTCAGAAGCTCGGTGGAAGCTCGGTGAGTAATTCAAGGTCTGTCTCCCGTGGCTGGGACCGCAGATCCCTCCGCTCCGCTGCGCTCCGGTCGGGATGACAAATACAAGCTGAATGCCGCAGATCCCTCTGCTCGGACGGAAAATCCCCGCCCTAGCCAAAAGAACACGGAGAACCGCAGGTCCCTCGACTCGCTGCGCTCGCTCGGGATGACAAGAACGAGGCACCCAAATTCGGTCTTGTGGTGAGAATAGCGCAAGGCGACTAGCGAAGAGCGAGTAACGGCCCCTACAGCTTCTGCATGCGCTGCACGTCGCGCACGCCGGGGATTTTGCGCACGCCGGTGACGATGCGCTCCAGGTGCTTAAGGTCGGCGATGTCGGCCACCAAGTCAACGGTGGCGTGATCTTCGGCGGTCTTGGCTTCGATGTTGCGGATGTTGGTGTTCGCGTCGCTGATGTCGGTTGCGATTTGTTTCAACATTCCGGGACGGTTATCGCAGTGCACCGCCAGCTTCACGGGATAACCAGCTTGCCAGTTCGCCGCCGCATCCTTGCCCCACTCGACGGCGATGCGCCGGTCGGGTTCATACATCAGGTTGGTGACGTTGGGACAAGCCTTGGAGTGCACGGCCACTCCCTTGCCACGAGTGACATACCCAACAATGTCTTCGCCGCGAATCGGATTACAACACTGCGCACGGTACACCAGCAGGTCGTCGTGTCCAGTTACCATGATGGCCGACGTTTCCGAGCCAAACACGCGGCGGATGACGCTGGTGAATCCTCCCGTCGGATCTTTTTCCGGCTCGCCTGCGCCTGACACCCCAGACGAGGCATCGGCGGGAAGCACACGCGCCAATATGCTGCGCGCCGAGTACTTGCCGTAACCGATGGCGGCCAGCAGGTCGTCGGGTTTGGCCAGCCCATTTTCGCTGGCCACGCGCGTCAGTTCCGCTTCGCTCAGATTCTTCAGGGCAATGCGATATTTGCGCGCCTCTTTTTCGATCAGCTTGCGGCCGATTTCGATGGCGCGTTCGCGCTGATGCACATTCAGCCAGTGCTTGATTTTCTGGCGGGCGCGCGGCGATTTCGCCAGTTGCAGCCAATCCCGGCTGGGGTGGTGGCCGGGCGAGGTTTGAATTTCCACGATGTCGCCGGAGCGCAACTTGTAACGCAAGGGAGCCATGCGCCCGTTTACCTTGGCGCCGACGCAGGTGTGGCCGACTTCGGTATGGACGGTATAGGCAAAGTCAATCGGCGTGGCATCCTGCGGCAGGATGACGATCTTGCCCTTGGGGGTGAAGGTATAAACCTCTTCCGGGTAGAGATTGATTTTCAGCGTGGAGAGGAACTCGTCCGAGCTCTTCATGTCGCGCTGCCATTCCACCACCTGACGCAGCCAGGCCAGCCGCTGCTCATCGCGCGCCGACACCGGACCATCTTTGTATTTCCAGTGCGCCGCTATGCCTTCCTCCGCCATCTTGTGCATTTCTTCGGTGCGGATCTGCACCTCGAAGGCGTGGCCCTTCTCGGAGATCACGGTGGTGTGCAGCGACTTGTAGAAATTGTTGCGCGGGATGGCGATGAAGTCCTTGATGCGTCCCGGCACTGGCCGCCATTGATTGTGGATGATGCCCAGCACGGCATAGCAATCGGATTCCGATTGGGTAATGATGCGCAGCGCCAGCATGTCGTAAATCTGGTCCACCGAAATGCGTTGCCGCTGCAGCTTCTGCCAGATGCTGTAAAGGCGCTTGATGCGGGCTTCCACCTTGGCCTGGATCTTGGCCTCTTTTAGCTTCTGCCCGATGATGGTCTGCACCTCGGCCAGGAATGCCTCGCCCTCTTTGCGGCGTGACTCCATGGCTTCCTTGACCTGGTTGTAGGAAATGGGATCGACGTACTGGAAGGCCAGGTCTTCCAACTCGCCGCGGATCTTGCCCATGCCGAGACGATGAGCGATGGGAGCGTAAATCTCCAGCGTCTCTTTGGCGATCTTGAACTGCCGCTCCGGCGAGAGGAACTTCAAGGTGCGCATGTTGTGCAAACGATCGGCCAGTTTGATGAGCACCACGCGGATGTCATCCATCATGGCCAGCACCATCTTGCGCACGTTTTCGGCCTGCGCTTCCTCCGACGAGGCGAAGTCGATCTTGCTGATCTTGGTGACGCCTTCGACGATGTGGGCAACCTGCTCGCCGAACTCAGCCTTGATCTCTTCGATGGTTACCGTGGTGTCTTCCACGGCGTCGTGCAGCAGGCCGGCGACAATGGCGGTGGGGTCCAGCCGCATCTCCGCCAGCAGTGTCGCCACCTCCAGAGGATGCGCCAGGTAAGGCTCTCCCGACTCGCGGGCCTGTCCTTTGTGATGTTCCAGGGAGAACTCGTAGGCCTTCTTGATCAGGGCCTGGTCGTCGTCGGGGCGGTAGGAGCGGACCTTGCGCAGGAGGTCGCGAAAGCGTGTAACCGTCAAAACATTGGTCGCGATGTGCTGGCGCAAAGTCGCCATGTCCGATTATACGACTTCTTCGCACCAGCCCCGATGCGGCGCGGGTTTTCGATTTTGACGGAGATGTGTTACAGCTTACTGCGAAGTTGCTTGCAGGAGTGGGACGTGCGAGTACTGATCAGCGGCGCTTCCGGATTGATAGGACGGGCACTTACCCCCGCTTTGATTTCGGCTGGCCACGAACCGGTTGCTCTGGTGCGCCGCGCGCCACGCCAAAACGAGGTGCAATGGAATCCGGGCGAGCCGCTCGATCCGGAGAAACTTGCGGGCGCGGATGCCATCGTCCACCTGGCGGGCAAGAACGTCGCCGGTCGCTGGACGGAGAAGTTTAAGCAGGAAGTGCTGGAAAGCCGCGCCCAAGGAACTCGAACTCTGGCGAACGCGGCCGCCGAGTCGTATCGCCGAAGCGGACAGCCCCATATTTTCATTTCAGCCGCAGGGATTAATTATTACGGAAGCCGTGGCGACGAACTGCTGACTGAGCAGAGCTCTACGGGCAAGGGATTTCTGGCGGAGGTTAGCCGCCAATGGGAAGCCGCGACCGCTCCCGCGAGCGACGCTGGGCTGCGGGTCGTAAACCTTCGCATTGGAGTAGTGCTTGCGCGCGATGGCGGGGCACTCAAGCCTTTGCTGTTGCCATTTCGGCTCGGGCTTGGCGGACGGATCGGCAGCGGAAAGCAGTTCTGGAGCTGGATCGCCTTCGACGATGTGATCGGCGTGGCGCTGTTCGCCTTGCACAACGACAGCTTGCGCGGACCGGTGAACACCGTTGGACCTGAGCCAGTTCGCAATCAGGAGTTCGTGCGCGCGCTGGGAAAGGAACTCCACCGTCCAACAATTTTCCCTTTGCCAGCCTGGATTGTTCGTACGGTACTCGGCGAGATGGGAGAGGAGTTGCTGTTGACCTCAATTCGCGCCGAACCCGCAAAGCTGAAGGCCGCCGGATATAGTTTCGTTCATTCGGAACTGAGGGACGCCATCCACGCTACGTTGCGCGAGAAGTGAGGGACCTTGAAATTTCTCGCTTCGTTAACGAACAGTCAATACCCGACCTGCCTAGCGCGGTCCCCGATCTTGAGCACCCTTTTTTGGGAGAAATCTTTCATCCGGTCAGAGGAACTGGATTCGATGCTCAATTTTTCTTGTGTATACGTTTCAGTAATTTCCTCTTTCCCCGTTAAGATCGATCTAATGGGATCATTCAAAATTCGAGTCTTACTCACAGTCTTTTCGAGCGTTTGGGCGATGGCCAGCTTCTCTTGAACATGAATGACGCTGACTTTGCCCTTTACAATCTCGAGCTTACCAAGCGGTGCTGAGTTCTGAGGGTCGAATATTTCGGGACCTAGCTCGTAGAGGACAAAGAGCATGCCTTCGCGAACCCCCGCGCCGCTACCGGCTCCGAGCACGACGGTCGTGTTAGAAATAATTTCAACAACTGTAGTTTCTATCAAGAGTTTGCCCCTTCCTTGGCCATCAGGTTCAGCAATTTGTCGAAGAAGGCTCTACCTGCCCTCAGATCGCTATCTTGGAATTCATGTGGCACCGAGCGGGGGCGCAGCCAGTAGTCCCGTAATCCAGTTACTTCGGAGCAGGAAGCAAGGGCTTTTAGGCTCGAAAGAACTGAATGCTTGGCATCCACGACACGGAAGAATGCAGTTTCTCGATCAAAGTCTGGCGGCTGGTGCAGTTCGACTTCGGCTATTTGCGTTTCGGGACCGCCCGATACCTGTCGAACCAGAAGGAGAACGTCGTTTTCGTGCAACTGCCTGCTAGCGACCGCCGGAACCCGAACGACCACAAACAGGTCCTGCCCATCAAAAACAAAGCGTCTCACCGAAAGGCGGGAAATAACAGACCGCAGTTCGGAATCACGGGTGATCCCATTCAGATAGGCAGAGAGTTCTTGCATCGTTCGACTTCGCGCGGAAACTGAAAACTCATCCCGAAGAACGTCCACAACGTCAACGCCGACCTCGTTAAGCCGCTGTTCTAGGTTCAGACGCTTTTCGTTCTCTTGCTTTAATGAGGCGGTTGCCGCAGTCAGCTGATTCCGGCAGAGGAGATAGGTTGATATTGCAATTAGAAAGAGCGATAGGCATAAAGTCTGTAAGAGCCAGTCAAGATGGGAAATCAACGCATAAGCGGTCCCAACAGTAGTGAACACCAGGCTGAGTACCGTAACCACGATAGCGATCGTCTTTTGGTCGAAACGGTCCATGCCCACCTGACAGTTGTACCAAAATAACGAGGCCCCGCGTACACGGGGCCTCCTGGATCAAGAAGAATTCGGACGCCAACGGTTGCCGAAGCTGTTACGCGTTTTCCTCCTGCGGCGTGACCGACACGAACTTGCCCATCTGGCCGCGGTCCTTGAACTCCACCACGCCCGTCACCTTGGCGAACAAAGTGTCATCTTTGCCGCGGCCCACGTTGAGGCCCGGCTTGATGCGGGTGCCGCGCTGCCGCACGATGATGGAGCCGCCCGAAACCATCTGGCCTCCGAACGATTTCACGCCCAGCCGCTGTGCATTCGAGTCGCGGCCGTTCCGGGAACTACCTAAACCTTTTTTATGCGCCATTGCAATATCCTCAAAAATTGAAGCCGCGACTCCCACAATGTAGGACAGCCGCGTTTGCCGTCTAAGTTTCCTGCAAATCAGAGCCGCTGTCGCGGGCCCGCGAGACCACCCGCCGTATTCGGGCGGGAAGCCCCAGCAACACCGAATCGAAGCGCTTGGCCAAAGTGACCAGGGCCGGGATCAACTGGTGCAACAGCATCAGCCGTTAGCCTTCAGGTCCTGCCCGTCCACGTTGATGCCGGTGATCTTCACGGCAGTGTACGGCTGGCGATGTCCGTTCAGCTTCTTGTATTGCTTCTTGCGTTTGAAGTGGAAGACCAGGATCTTGTCGGCGCGGCCCTGCTCGACCACCTGGCCGCTGACGAACGCCTTCGACGGCTTGCCGAGTTCACCCTCGGAGCCGCTGACGGCCAGCACTTCATCGAACTGAATGTTTTCGCCGCTGGTCTGCGGCACCTTCTCGATCTTGATTACGTCGCCGGGTGCGACGCGATATTGCTTTCCCCCGGCGCGGATCACCGCGTACATGGCAATGCCTCCAATAAACTTTTCCGGTCAGGGCACTTGGCTGCTTCGCCCTCACCTCGACGGCTCGCAATGTAGCGAGTGTCCTTGGCTTCGCCGGCCGCGCATAGCTGTGGCGCGAACGGCGTTAACCTCTTTGTGCGCTTGCACTTCCCCGAGCCAGGAAGGAAACCTTCACGGAAAGGCGGGGTGTCCCTGACGGAACCTGCTAGTACAGGCAAACCATAGAAGTGTAGCGTGTTTGGGCAGGGTAGGTCAAACGGCATTCGGGACAGCGGGTAGAGGCTCTCGAAACTGCCCTCTCTAGTTATCAAGTAGTAATATTGGCCGCCGAAGGTGGGGGCCGGGGGCGCGCGGCTTTCTCAGCCCAACTCCTCGATCTGCCTGTCGAGACTAGCCAGCGTCCGGCGCAGCAGCTCGGAATAACGCTCGCTATCGCTCCGCTCCAATTGCTGAAGCACGAGCTTTCGCGAGAGCATCAGGTCACTTTTCTTGCTTTCGAAATAACTTGTGTTGGTGTTGCGCTCCAACTGCTGAAACGCGATCTTGTGCGAGAGCGTGAGGTCATTTTTCTTGCTTCTGGATTGCAGTTCTTCCGCACTAATTCTGTATAAGAGTCGTTCATCGATATGAAATGGTTCAACGTGCTTAACGGTCGCCGCGAATCCCGCTGCTTGAGGGAACATGACAACGTTCAGCTCCTGCGGAACGATCACGGAAGGAACAAGGTACACGGGGACAACAGGATTTTGGGAAGTGGCTAGTGCTTCCTCCGGAGTGGCACGTTGCGTTGGGACACTATCAGGGACCTCAATCGTCACGAGCACGTAGTCGAGGGGAACCTGATCGAAAGGAAGATGGGTGAGCACCTCGGCGAGAGCCAACGAAGGGTGCTCGGCCGCATAGATGACAGGCGTACCAATGTAATTGCAGCGCCCACCAGCGTGGACTCCACCCGTGCCGGCGAGGTCGTTAGCGTACTTGCTGCGCGTCAGGCGATAGGCGATCACAAATCAAACGAACATGCCGTGATCGATTCGAACCAGCTCTTCCTCAACCGAGGAAGGATCCTGGGTCAGAATCTGAAGCGGACTTCGGTGACCGAAAACTCGACTCGGCCGGTTCAGCCAAGCGTTAGCATTCTCCCTAGACCCAAAGGTTTCTACAGCATGTGCCAAGACCTTGGCGAATTCCGCCACTTCTTCCGCTGAGCCACGTTTCTGGGGTTGTCCTGTCTCGAGTGAGTCCTCACGGCTACCGCCGACGCGATTCTGCAGGGGCTTTTCGCCGCGCTCGGGATCTCTCATTGGTACGGAAGGCATTTGCGATACCTTTGCCAATTATAAGTTGGCCGCTCTTATCTTGAAGGGCAAACCGGGAATCAAGAGATGCTCTCCAAATCAGTTAACAAAGTCAGCATATCACAAAGGAAGTCCCTAAATTCCGATCCGGAGAGCATGAGCGGCATCGGCAGCCGTGCACGCGAGCGTGCGCGCGCCGAACGGAACCGGGCGGGCGTCGATAATCGGAACAAGCCACGTTTCATCGAGAAACAATGACACCCGGCACTATTCTTTTTTATCCCTTTCCTTCTTTAGCCGCTCAAAGCGCTTCGTGATGCTCTCGTGACTTTCGAGGCGGGAAGGATGATCTTTGTACCGGATTGCTGAGTCGCCAAGGAGTTCACGTGCTTCCTCATCGAGAGCGAGATTCCATAACTTCTGATCTCGTATTTTTTCCACGTTGGATCGCAGACGCACGAACAATATCGAGATTAGGTCCCTGATCAATGTGATCGGGTCGGTCTCCTCTGGTCGATGCACGAAATCATGCATTTTGGGATCGCTAAAGACAAAGACATTGTAGAAGTCGCGGACATGTTTTTCGGTCAGCTTGGTCTTTGAGTCATGCGCAAATTCGTTGCGGATCGCATTGAGCTTCAAAAGGGGGCTACGCATATCCCCTTCAATCTTTCCCAGTGCGACTCCAAGCTCCACCTTAAGCGAGAATGGTATTCGCTCGACGTCAAGAAAATGCATCTCGATCAAAGCTTCGCTAATCGCTTGCGCCAGAAGCTCGTCGAGGTCTTGGTGAGAGCGAACAACCATAACCAGTTCGTCTTCTGAATTTACGTGACTTAGGAACAACCGGCTACTGATCACCATTTCAAAATCTAAGACCAACGTGCAGAACTCGTTTCATCTTAGCGCCGTCCACTGCTAGCATACCAGTGTGTCGCCGCTGCTTGAGGTCCGAAATCTTACCGTCGAATTTGCCACTGCCCAGGGAAACGTGACCGCTGTCCGCGATGTGAGCTTTCAGATTGCGCCGGGCGAGGTGCTGGGACTAGTAGGGGAGTCGGGCTCGGGGAAGTCGGTCAGTGCGCTGGCCCTCCTGCGGCTGCTGCCGCCTCAGGCGCGCATTCATGGCAACATTCAATTTCGCGGCGAAGACCTGCTCGCCGTACCCGAACCGCAGATGCGGCACATCCGGGGCGCTGGGATCAGCATGATCTTCCAGGAGCCGATGACCGCGCTCAATCCGGTGATGCGCGTGGGAGATCAGATCGCCGAAGCGGTGCTGGCGCACGCAGAAAAGCAGATCCCTCGCGGGCTAAAGCCCGCTCGTGATGACAAGGATAAAAAGCTTCACGGCTCGGCTGAAGCCGTGCCCCTTCAAAACGGTCGCGTTGCAGGCTCTTTGCATTCTCCACATAAAGACATAAGCAAAGCCGAGGCCTGGCGGCTTGCCGTCGAGGCCTTGCGCACCGTCGCCATTGCCGACCCCGACCGGCGCGCCCGCGACTATCCCCATCAGCTCTCCGGCGGCCAGCGCCAGCGCGTGATGATTGCCATGGCCGTGGTGAACCGGCCGTCGCTGCTGATTGCTGACGAGCCGACGACCGCGCTCGATGTCACCATCCAGGCGCAGGTGCTTGACCTGCTTAGCGAGCTGCGCGAAAAATTCTCCCTGGCCATGCTGTTCATCTCCCACGATCTCGCCGTAGTCTCGCAAGTGTCGCACCGCATCGGAGTCATGTACGCCGGCAGCCTGGTCGAAATGGGAACTGCGCAGGAAGTTTTCCGTCATCCGGCGCATCCTTACACGCGCGGGCTGTTACACTCTGTGCCGACGCTGCGCACGGAGCGCAGCCAACCACTCCAGACCATCGAGGGAACCGTGCCTGCCATTACGGGCCTGCCACCGGGCTGTGCTTTCGAGCCACGCTGCTCCTGGCGCGTTGCCAGTTGCTCGACCGAATTGCCGCCGCTGGTCGAAGTTGCGCCCGGCCATCTGGCCCGCTGCCCGGTTGTCTCCGCGGAGGTGCGCTGACCTATGCGCCTTCTCGTGCTCAGCGACGTTCATGCCAACCTTGAAGCGATGGAAGCGTGTCTCGCCGCCGCTCCTCCGTATGATCACGTCGTGAACTTGGGGGACGTGGTCGGCTACAACGCGTCGCCGAATGAAGTATGCGAGCTGGTGCGCGCCATGGGCGGTTCGGTGGTGCGCGGCAATCATGATCGCGCCTGCACCGGGCTGACCGACCTGTCCGACTTCAACCTGGTGGCGGCCCTGTCGGCGCAGTGGACCCAAACCGCGCTGGTGCGCGGACATCAGAACTGGCTGCGGAGCTTGCCTCAGGGGCCGGTCCGCCTCGACGAATTACCTGAACTCGAGTTCGTGCACGGCTCCCCGCGCGATGAAGATGAGTACCTGTTAAACACTTCCACCGCTAACGCCAATTTCCGGGAGCCCGACCATGCCGATGTCATGATGTTTGGGCACACCCATGTGCAGGGCGGCTTCGTATACCAGGAGGGCAAGGCGCATTACTTCGAGCCTGGTTACGACGACGTGGAGGGCGTTGCGGAGGTTTCCCTCACGCTTACGCCGGGTGAGCGTTACCTCATCAATCCTGGGTCGGTCGGCCAGCCGCGCGATGGTGACTGGCGGGCGGCCTTCGCTCTCTATGAGAAGAACGGGGACGCACCCGCACAGGTTACCTTCTACCGCGTTCCTTACAACGTAAAGAAGGCGCAGGATAGGATTTTTGCGGCGGCGCTGCCGGAGCGGCTGGCACTGCGCTTAGCGACCGGACGGTAGTGTCGAGCAATTCCGCCGCCAGAATGGGCTCCGCGATGGCAGGGCGGCTCACCGCATCAAAAAGTTTTGGGATAAACTACAGGTCATGCCCGCTCGCCCGTTTCCCGGAAAATCCCGGTATCGCTCACAAGAATTCGACGGTGGCGCAATCGATAGTTCGGACGAAGGCTATCTCGTCGCTTACGTTGATGGAGGCGCCCGCGGCAATCCCGGCCCCGCAGGATATGGCGTTGTCATCGAGGACGAAATTGGCCGTCCCGTCGCCGAGCTCAGCGAATTTCTCGGCCGCCAGACGAACAATTACGCCGAATATTCCGGCTTGCTGGCGGTCCTCAACTACACTCTCCGGCACGGTTTTAAGGCCCTAAAGGTGGTCAGCGACTCCGAGCTGATGGTGAAGCAGCTCAACGGCGAGTATAAAGTCAGCAATGCCACGCTGAAGGAGCTGCACGCCCGCGCGATGAAGATGATCGACCAGCTTGACTACTTCGAGATCAAGCACGTGCTGCGCGAAAAGAACCGCGACGCCGACCGCCTGGCGAACCTCGCCATGGACCACGGCATCGCGAAAAGAGCGCCTGCGGTGAGCGCCACGGATGTCGGTGGGGCTGCGTCGGTGGTACCCGAAATCAATGGCGTGGTGCGGAATGGCGTAGTCGAATTCCTAGGGAACCCGCTCCCCGATGGGACTCTGGTCAAGGTTCGCGGTGCTTCACCCACGGCAAAGAAATAGTCATCTAGGCTGAAGCTTTGGCTTGGGTCATTGCCTGCGCGGTCAAGCCCGCTCGCATCTGCGGCGGCTCGATGGTTTGCATATCTTCCGGGGGATTCTCCACCGCCCACGCCAAAGCCTGCGTCATCTGTTGCAAAGTCACCAGGGCGAGCCGTTGTGCGCCTTCGCGCGTCGCTGGAAACAACCTTGCCAACGCATACAACGGAATAAGGGCGTACGGCCAACTGCGTCCTGGCCCCAGCACATACCAGGGACGCACAAAGGTCGCTCTCATGCCACTCTCGCGAACCAGTCGCTCACCTTCGGCGCGGGCCGCCTGGTATTCCTGCATGATCGGCGCAGGCCGCGCAACGCTGAGATAGACGAAATGGCGCACGCCGGCTTCGACAGCCGAATGCACCGCCTCCTGACACGACTTCAAATCGATGGCGCGAAATTCGGCGGCCTTCCGTGGGCTGGGATGTGCCACCCCAACCAGGTGCACGAAGGTATCGGCTGGCGCTATTTGCGACGCATAGCTTTCTGCGCGCAGCGCGTCGCCGCGCACCGCCGCGCAGCCAGCCGCCAGCTTCGACTCAGAGCCTGGGCGGACCAGCGCGCGCACGTGGTGTCCCCGGCGCAATAATTCCCTAGCCAAACTGGCACCCATGAAGCCCGTCCCGCCCGTGAGGAACACGTCTTGTTGCGTGGAAGCCATCCGCCCCTCCCTGGACTGAAAATCGGTCGCCGAATTCTAGTACGGCTGTCGGGAGATGTCAGATTCTTTTTTGTACATCGGAATCCCGCCGTGCCTACGATTTAGTATGGTTACTTCCTGTTGGCTTTCCCATGTTCGTTGACGAAGCAAGAATCCGGGTGAAGGCGGGCGATGGCGGCAACGGCTGCATGGCCTTCCGGCGCGAGAAGTTCGTGCCGCGCGGCGGTCCCTCCGGCGGCGATGGCGGTCATGGCGGCGACGTGGTGATGGAATCGAGCGAACGCCACAACACCCTGGTGCACTTCCGCTTTAATCCCGAATACAAGGCCGAGCGCGGACGCCATGGCGAAGGCTCCAATAAAACCGGCCGTGAGGGCGAGAGCATCATCCTCAAGGTGCCCGTCGGAACCATCGTTTACGACGAGATGACCGGCGAAGTGGTGCATGACTTCTCCCATCCCGACGAGCGCGTCGTGGTGGCGCACGGCGGCCGTGGCGGTCGCGGCAATGCCCGCTTCGCCACCTCGACCCATCAGGCCCCTCGCGAGCACGAGGAGGGACACGCCGGAGAAGAGCGCGCGCTGCGTCTAGAACTGAAGCTGCTAGCCGATGTCGGGCTGGTCGGATATCCCAACGCCGGCAAGAGCACGCTGATCTCGCGTATTTCGGCGGCGCGGCCCAAGATTGCCGATTATCCCTTTACCACTTTGCAGCCCAACCTGGGTGTGGTGGCGGTCGGGGAAGCGCCCGAAGAAATGAGTTTTGTGGTGGCCGACATACCTGGACTGATCGAAGGCGCCAGCCAAGGCGCGGGGCTGGGCACGCAGTTTCTGCGGCACATCGAGCGCACCCGCTTGCTCGCGCACCTGGTGGACGTCTCCGACGCCAGCGGCCGGCCTGACCCGGTGCAGGATTATGAGGTGATCACCCGCGAACTGGCGACCTTCGGCGCGGGACTGGACTCGAAACCGGCCATTGTGGTCGCATCGAAAATGGATGTGGCGGACAAAGAAAAACTAACCAAGCTGAAACGCTACTGCAAGCGCAAGAAGCTGGAGCTGTTTCCCATCTCGGCGGTGACCGGCGTGGGGATTGACGACCTGAAGTGGGCGATGGCCGAACGGGTGGAGAAATTGCGGCGAGGAACTTCTGGGCCGCCGACGGGTTCATAAGCATTCCGGCTAAACAGGTTTCATAAGAATCCAAATCCCAGGAAGCGAGTCAGCTTGCCAACTCAATCGCGATCGAGCGCGCCAAGACGCTGGATTCTATTGGCGACGCTGACATCTCTGCTGGTGTCATACCTGCCACTGCGGGGCCAGCAGACGCCGACCTTCTCTTCCGACGTTAATGTTGTCAATGTGCTGGCCACCGTGCGAGACAAACGCGGCCAAATTGTAAACAACCTGACCAAGGACGATTTCAAGCTGGAAGAAGACGGCCGCCCGCAGACCATCCGCTACTTCGCCAAGGAAACCGATCTTCCGCTCACGCTCGGTCTGCTGGTGGATACCAGCATGAGTCAGCGGCGTGTCTTGGAGCAGGAGCGCGTCGCCAGCTATGCCTTTCTGGAACACCTGATGCGCGAAGACAAGGACAAAGCATTCGTCATTCATTTCGATTGGGACATAGAACTGCTGCAGGACCTGACCTCTTCGCGCAAGAAATTGAACGCCGCTCTGGAGAAGCTGGACAATCCGGAGTTCGAGCAAAGCGGTGGAGGCGGCGGTGGTGGCGGAGGCGGTTCACCCGGCTCAGGCGGCCATCACCGGGGCGGAGGCACCACGCTCTACGACGCCGTCTTCCTCGCCTCGGACGAGCTGATGCAGAAGCAGCAGGGCCGTAAAGCGGTCATCATCCTCTCCGACGGCGTGGATACCGGAAGCAAAGTGACGCTGACCAGAGCGATCGAGGCGGCGCAGCGTGCGAACACGCTGGTTTACTCCATCCTTTTCGCCGACCGCGAGGCCTATGGAAACGGGGGCTTCGGCGGTCACATGGGCGGAATGGGCGGCGGCATGGGTCGCCCCGGCGGCATGGGCCGCGGCGGTCCTCCCGGATATCCCCAGCAATCCCATCCCGATGGCAAGAAAGTTATGGAGCAGATTGCACGGGAGACCGGCGGCCGCTTCTTTGAAGTCTCCAAAAAGCAATCGATCGATCAAATTTACGCCAGCATTGAAGAAGAGCTGCGCAACCAGTACAGCCTGGGCTACTCGCCCGACAAGGCTGATGCCTCACCCGGCTATCACAAGATCCATCTGACAACCACGCAGAAAGACCTGGTCGTGCAGACCAGAGATGGCTACTACAGCGGCAGTGCGGCGCAGCCTTAGCTGGGGAGCACTACCGAGCACAAGAAGTATGCGAGGGCCAGATTCGAGCGCCAGCCCTCGCAGGCGCCATTCCGGTCGCCCGTGAAATCGCCTGTCATCAACAACAACGATCCCAGCTCAGGACTTTTCTACTGGATGCAACCGGAACTCGCGCGATAAGGCTGATAACCCTGAGGCAACCGACGCGTCTATATTTGTGTTGTGTCGCTCCCATTCTGCCCTTGAGTGGGGTTCCACACTGGGAATCTACTTACGTCAGAACATTTTGTCTTCCAGCATCGAGCGGGATGGAATACTCAAGGCGGTGTCTACAAGGAGGCAGTATGAGGAAGTGGATGGTTGGTCTCGTGGTTGCCCTTCTGTTCCCAATTGTTCAGGTGAGAGCGCAAACCAATTCAGAGGATGCTCATGCGGTTTCGACATGGAGCATACACTCACCCGACATTGTTGTCGCCAGACGCACCGTCTATCCGCTAGGCGTGTTCACTCCACCGGGCGCAATCGTTATTCGCCGACTAGAGGCCTTAAGCAATCGCGGACCTATGAACGGAATGCGGTCGAATGGTGAGCCCGTGCCTTGTCCGGTTCAATACACCATAGAACTCACAAATGGAATCACGACACAGCAAATACCCATATCGAACGTATTCTTAAACAAAGAGACGTCACAGACCTATACCGATAGCGGGGCCCTCAGCCTGCTGTTCATCGGGGGAAATCGAATCACGGCCGCGCTCCTGCCTCCGCAAAAACCTCAGTTCCCGCCAGTAAGCTGTCTTATCGAGGGGCTTAACATCACGATTCAATATGAATCGCCACAGGATTCCGCACAGCAGAAGTCAGAATCGGCCGACCATCCCTGAGATGGCCGCACTGCCGCTCGTTCTTGGCGGCTCTGACGGCTAGCGTTCGCGATTACTGGCGAAACATCGCCATTATGCACACAATCCTGGACCGCGCGGATTGCTGGCGAGCGATTCGGGGTCACCAGAATGTTGAAGGCAGAATGTTGGAGGCGCGGGTGCGAATCGACCTCCACGCGCAACGGCTTTGCAGATCTCTCCCTTACCACTTGGGTATCGCGCCGCACTGATACTTTACCGTGACGCGTTCGACAGTCTAAAATCCACTTTGCTCTCCACTGCTGGACAACGCCCGCCTTGCATTTACAATCCATACACTTTCCTGTGGTCAAGGAATTCGAAAGTCGCACATCGTGAGCGTTGTTAAGATTGCATGAATGTCCTTGAATTCAGCGCACTGATCGGCCTTGGTTCGTTGCTCGCCGGATTTCTCGGCGCACTGACCGGCCTGGGCGGTGGGGTCGTGGTAGTGCCGATGCTGGCGCTGCTGTTTCACGTGGACATCCGCTACGCCATCGGCGCATCGCTGGTTTCCGTGATCGCGACCTCCTCCGGCGCGGCTGCCGCCTATGTGCGCGAAGGCTACTCCAACATTCGCATCGGCATGTTTCTGGAAACCGCAACCACGGCGGGCGCGCTCGCCGGAGTCGGCATCGCTCTTTATGTTTCCAGCAACGCGATAGCAATTGTGTTTGGAGTCGTTCTCCTTTATTCCGCGTATCTGTCAAGCCGCCACTATGTGGATGGCGCTCATGTGCCTTCCTCGAAGCTGGCCGAGCGGTTGCGCCTGCATGGCGCCTATCCCGGTCCAAACGGAAAGGAGTCTTACAACGTCACCGGTGTTCCCGCCGGATACGGCCTGATGTTCGTGGCGGGCGCGCTTTCTGGACTGCTGGGCATCGGCTCGGGCGCGGTCAAAGTTCTGGCTATGGACCGGGCGATGAAGATTCCGTTCAAGGTTTCCACCACCACCAGCAACTTTATGATCGGCGTGACGGCGGCCGCGAGCGCGGGACTGTATCTTCACCGCGGCTACATTGCACCCGGATTGGCAATGCCGGTGATGCTGGGCGTGCTGGCGGGATCGCTTCTCGGCGCGCGCGTGCTGGTGAGGGCCAGAGTCAAGGTATTGCGGTACTTGTTCGCTGCGGTCATCGTCGTGTTGGGATTCGAGATGATCTACAAAGGAATCGCCGGGCGAATATGAGCGCGCAAACTTGGAACGATCGACGCATTGAAGTCATTATCGGCGCGCTCCTGCGTACCGGAGTGATTCTTGCCGCTACGGTTGTTCTATTGGGCGCTGTGGTGTACCTGGCTCGACATGGTAGCGAAATCCCCAACTACGCCGTGTTCCACCGTGAACCCGACAACCTGACAAGCGCGACCGCCATCGTTCACGGGGCGCTGGGCATGAGCGGCCGGGCGATTATCCAACTCGGATTGCTGCTGCTGATCGCAACCCCGGTGGCGCGGGTGTTATTTTCAGCCATCGCCTTCGCCCTGGAGCGCGATTACCTGTACGTCTTCATCACCTTGATTGTCCTGGGAATTCTGCTGTACAGCCTGTTCGAATCGAGCGGTTGAGCTTCGGAAAAGGTGCGCTTGCCAAAGGCGCTGTAACCCGCTATTGTCGAGAACCGCCGCCTATGCGGCACGCGGCTCATAACTCACTGTGGGGGAACAATGGCGGGAGTAAATCTTGCAGATGCGCGGCGCGTGATCGCGGCCGCCGAGAAAAAGGCGCAGGAGATCGGTCAGCCGATGAACATCGCGGTGGCTGACGAGGGCGGCAACATCGTGGCGCACGTTCGCATGGATGGCGCGTGGATCGGCAGCATCGATATCTCCATGAAGAAGGCCTACACCGCGCGCGCCTTCGATATCACTACAAAGGACCTGGCCACGCATTCGCAATCGGGCGGACAGTTTTTCGGCATTCATGTCTCCAACGATTGCAAAATCATGATCTTCGCCGGAGGCATTCCGCTGAAACGCGACGGAAAAGTTGTGGGCGCCGTCGGCGTGAGCGGTGGCTCGGGCGAACAGGACCACGCTGTTGCCGAAGCCGGAGCCGCGGCGTTCTGAGCAGGAGGCTGGGATGGACGACGACATATTCACTGCTATTACCGCCAACGACAAAGGGCGCATTGCGCAGTTGATTGCGGCTGAGCCAGGCGCAGCACAGGCCCGCAATGCGGGCGGTATTTCCGCGCTGATGCAGGCGCGTTACGAAAACCGAATGGAGATCGTTGACCGGTTGCGCCAGGCGGCGGGCGACCTCGACATCTTCGAAGCCTCGGCCTTAGGTGATGTCGCGCGGCTCAACCGCCTGCTGGCGAACGATGGCGAACTGGTCAAGGCGCGCAGCGCCGATGGCTTTACCCCGCTGCATCTGGCGTGCTTCTTCGGGCAGCTCGAAGCGGCGGAGATCCTGGTGCAGCACGGCGCGGACGCCAATGCAGTGTCCCCCAGCCGGATTGCGGTGATCCACAGCGCGGCTGCGTCACGCAATGCGGCGCTCCTGAAGCTTGTCCTGCGCGGCGGAGCGGATCCCAACTCGCAACAACAACGTGGCTACACCGCGTTGCACGAGGCAGCCATGCACAACAGTGTGGAGAGGGCGCAGGCGCTGTTGGACGCGGGCGCCGATTTGACCATTACGACCGATGAGGGGCAGACTGCGGCCGATATGGCAGCGCAGAATGGCAGCAGGGAAGTGGCCGAATTACTGGCATCACGGAAATAGACGGGCGGCAACGACTGGCTATCGTGCTTCGACCTGGTCTTTTGCGACGGCGGAGTGGTTGCGGAGAATTACTGTTCCGATGAGCACGGCGCAAGACAGCAACAGCACGCGCGCCACGTTGGCGTGGAGTACGGGATCGCCCAGCAGAATTCGTACCAACCCGAAGGCAGCGCTGGCTGCGCAGAAAGCGAAATAAAGCTTCTCCTTGGCGCAATGGGAGTAGCGCAGCAGGACCAGAAGGATGGTCGTAACAATCACATAAATAGCCAGCAGAACGATGCTGCCCGCGATCTTCTCGCGGTGAATCGAAAATGCCTCGGCATGGGAAATGGCGAGTTGCAGCCCAGCCACCCCCAGAAAAAAGACAGAATGCACCAGCGCGATGATCGCCCGTTTGCGGTTGGTGATGATGGCAAAACGATCCATAAACACTGTTTTATTGTGCCAAACGAGCGCACAAGTGGCTGTGACCGAAATCACATGGGGATAGGTTTTTCTTAGGGACAGCCGGGAGCTGAAGGCTGACAGCTGAAATTTGGAGGCGCGGGTGGGAATCGAACCCACGCATAAAGGTTTTGCAGACCTCTCCCTTACCACTTGGGTACCGCGCCTCGAGGATAGGTGGTGCGAAAAACCCTCGCGCACGGCGAGGGCGACATATCCTGGAGCGGGAGACGGGATTTGAACCCGCGACTTCGACCTTGGCAAGGTCGCACTCTACCACTGAGTTACTCCCGCTCGCCGTCTGTGATTATAGCGAAAGCCTGAACTGCCGGGCAAATGAGAGCGAGGACACACCACTGCGTGGAAAGCCGTCACTCATGGGCGAGGCTCCATTGCGGGTCCTTCTCGGGCGGCACGATGGAACCGTCGCGCATGTGAATGATGCGATCGCCATAGGTTGCGGCTTCGGGATTGTGCGTAATCATCAATACCGTCTGTCCCAGCTCCTGGTTCGATTGCCGCAGCATCTTCAGGACAATTTCAGAATTCTGCGAATCGAGATTGCCGGTGGGCTCGTCTGCCAGCACGATGGCGGGCTGATTCACCAGCGCGCGCGCCAGCGCCACTCGTTGTTGCTCGCCGCCGCTCAACTCGGAAGGGCGATGCTCCAGACGCTGGTCAATGCCCAGCAGTCGCGTGATGCGATCGATGTATTCGTGATTGCCGCTCCCGTTGCTCTTGCCGGCGATGTCGCGGGCGATGTCGATGTTGCCTTGCGCGGTCAGCGTCGGCAGCAGGTTGAACTTCTGGAAGACGAAGCCAATTTTGGATTTGCGCATTCGGGTGCGCGCCGAGTCCGACAAGGCCGTGAAATCTGTGCCGTCGATCAGCACCCGCCCGGAGTCGGCGTGGGTCAGTCCGCCCAGGATGTAGAACAGAGTGGACTTGCCACTACCAGACGGGCCGACAATGCTGACGAATTCACCCTTCTCGACCGCGAGGGAAACGCCGCGCAAGGCGGGCACATCCACTTTGCCGATGTGGTAGGTTTTGCGAACATTCTCAGCTTGAATCATCCACGCCATGCGAATCCTTGATCTTACACGAAACGATTGCGCGACCGAGGGCTGGCGCGGGGTAGCTGTAGCTCGGGTAGTGCGCGCCTTTAGGCCCGCGTCCAAGGAGCGAGAATAAGATCGCTTCAGCCGCCGAGGTCGACGACCTCAGCGGCTGAAGTCAGGAATTGGACGGGCGTTCTTACCGCGGGCCTGAAGGCCCGCACTACCAGTACGAGCGGATACGCCAATCCTGGAATCGCTGTAGCGAGAGTCGCTGAACCCGCGCTCCCCGCCACTCTTCCGATACTCCCCAAGCCGCGGATTTCGAGTTACAACAGCAGCATGATGAGAGCGTCTTCCGAGGCCAAACATGCGCAGTTGGTTGAGCGGGCTGTGGAGTGGCTGCGCTATGCCTACCGATGCGGCATCATCCTCTCGGAGCAGTATTGCGCCAGCGGCGAAGTCCCCGATGTGATCGGCTGGAAAGGCTCCAGCCAGTCGGTGGTTGTGGAATGCAAGGTCTCGCGCAGCGATTTTCTCGCCGACGCCAACAAGCCGTTTCGCCTGAAGCCGGAAGAGGGGCTCGGCAGCCGGCGGTTCTATATGGCTCCCGCGGGCTTGATCGCGCGCGAAGAATTGCCCAAGTATTGGGGCCTGCTCGAATGCAAAGGCCGGCAGGTGCAAATGTCGGTAAAGCCGGGGAAGCAGGACCTGAGAAGCGCCGTGGGTCTGATGAAGGAGATGAACCTGCTATTGGCGAGCCTGCGGCGGGTGGAAGTGCGCATCGAGCCGCAGACCATTACTGAGTTCCTGAAGTGGAAGAACCGTCTGGCGGAATACAACGGTGGACGCCTGCCCGAGGGCATTACCGCGCCGGATGAAGAACAGAACCATTATCTTGTTACGTAGCTCTCGCATCATGCGCTGGCAGCAAACAAAAACCTGTTGTCACAAAATACTGCAAAAGGTTTAAGCTCACCCTAGTTGGCTCCTCGCGACATCGACATTGCGGAGGCGACCATGAACGGTTCCACCAGCTTTGACCTCTATCTCGGACCTTGGCTTACGGCGCGCGTGCCGCGCATGGCGGAGTACAGCCGGCAGCTCGCCGACTTCTACGACTGGGTGTGCACCGACGTGGACGCGCAGGCGAACTATACCGATCGCTACGCGCCTCCGGCGTTGGAGACCTACGACCGCAATGGCGAAGTGGTGAACCGGGTGGTCGCGAACCGGTGGTACGACCAGCAACATCAGGAGCTGTATCGTCGCGGCATCATCGGATTGCCCTATGCGGAGCAGGCGCCTCATCTGCTGACGTTCGCCATGGGCTATGTGTTATCGCAAGCGGACATCAGCTTGCATTGTCCGGTTACTCTCACCGGAGCGGTGGCATACGTACTCAGTGCGCATGTGCCGGACGCGGTGCGGCAGCAATTTCTTTACGACGTTGCGCGCATGGACGGTCTCGCCAAGACCGGCGGCACATGGGCGACCGAGCAACATGGCGGCAGCGACGTAGGAGCGACCACCACCACGGCTGTTTCTAGCGGCGACCGCTTTGCGTTGCATGGATTGAAATGGTTTACCAGCAACGCCAACAGCGGTCTTGCGTTGGCCACGGCGCGGCCCGAGGCAGCCGCAAGTGGGACGGCCGGGCTTGGTCTCTACCTCGTGCCCAGTCATCTGGAGGATGGTGGGCCCAATCACTATCGCATCCGTCGCTTGAAAGACAAGCTCGGCACCAAAGGGCTTCCGACCGGAGAGATCGAATTACTCGGCGCGGAAGCTGTCGAAGTTGCTGCGCCTCCTGATGGCTTCCGGTTGATGATGGATGCGCTGGAGTACAGCCGCGTTCACAACGCCGTTGGGTCGGCGGGTGTACAACGCAGGGCACTGCGCGAGGCCCTTGCCTGGGCGAAATCGCGCCATGCCTTCGGCCACGTGTTGGTGGATTACCCCATGGTGCAGGATGAGCTGTTGCGGATGCGCGTGCAGTTCGAGGCAGGCGCATTGCTCGCCTTCGAGGCTGCCATCGCTTTCGACGAGGCGCAGCACGACCCGGAGCGCCGCACCTGGTTGCGATTGGTTACCGCGCTGGCGAAATACTTGACCGCGGAGTATGCCATTACAGCGGCCCGAGCAGCGCTGGAGTTGATCGGCGGCAACGGCTATACCAGCGACTATCCCGCCGCCCGCCTGTTGCGGGATGCGCAAGTGCTGACCGTGTGGGAAGGCCCGGCCAATATTCAGGCGCTGGAGTTGCTGCGTTTGCTCGCCCCTCGCTATCGCGGCTGGGAGCAATACCAGTCGCGAATGCAAGCGATCCAAGAGAAGCTTCCGGATGCGAACGGTAAACTGCGCAAGGCCATGCAAGCCAGGCTCGAGGGCGACCGCGAGGCCGTGGCGATCGCGATGCGCGATGAGCAGAGCGCACAACGCTATGCGAGGAAGTTATTGCATCGCTTGAGCCAGAGTCTGGCGTTTGCCGTGTTGTGCGAAGCGGCCAGCGACGCCCAGACGAGCGGCAACCCGTTGCCGGGGCATAGCGCCTGGCGATACTTTGAGGAGATTGAACCGCCGGCCTTCGGAATGGAAGACGACAATGCGCGCCGGGGTGTTTTGGAACTATTAAGCGACGAGGCCGTGCGCTCCGCGAATGTGATCTAGACGCCTTCGCTGGGAACTTCCGATGCGCGCAGGCGGGCGGCTTTGATTTCGTCCCAGCGCACCCAGGCGATGTAAAGAACGACCAGGATGTTTATCCCCAGGATCGCCCAGTGGAGTTGGTTGGAGCGGCGAATTACTTTGTAGATTTCGAACGGGATGTACACGCATCCGGACACAATGGCCAGCCACTCCCCCCACGCGCGTTGCCTCCACAAGCCGTAGCCTTCCGCGAAGCGCAGAATAGCGTAAGTAATCGCGAGCCCACCGATCATCGCAATGCTCGTGCTGGAAATACTGTTCGCTGCGTGGAGAAATTCCTGCGACCAATGGCGACTGGGATTGATATGCAGCGAGAAAAGAATATGCTCTGCTGCCTCCTCGAAATCCACATCACGCCGAATCATGACGATCAAGAAGTAAGCGCTAGCCAGGGCCAAAGCTCCTTTCAGCGCCTCGAACACCGCGACCATGCGCAGCCCGCCCTTGTGGGTGTGCTCACCCGTGGTACGCCGGATGTGGGTTCGACTGGCGATGCTATTCATACCCTGAGGGGCTTCGCTGACGGTAGTACTCAGCGTAGCTTACCAGACGTTGCGTGCTCCAGAATTCTGCCTCATTTTGAGATATAAGCCCAGCGTGTTGGGTCGGGTTGCAGCCGATTCTAGATTCTGCGGTGTTGGGTCAGGCCGTTGCGCTCGGGCAACCAAGGCCCTGGCCAGCCTGTGCGGCTTCGAGCATCTCGGTCACGGTGGTGAATTTTTTCCGGCAACGCCCGTCACTGGCGCGGGCGAGTTCGGCTGCATCGATTCGCCGCCATGCAGAATAGTCCACCCAGCAGACATGCCTTTGCGCCAGCAGTTGGAGGACCCCCGCTCTCCCCGGCCGCGTACTGTCGGGCACTTCTTGCGCAATATTCTGGGTTACTTGCTGAGCCTCGGTGCGATTGGTCGGAATTGTTCCCGAAGGCCCTCGCTTTGCCCATCCCACCACGTACAGCCTGTCTTTGACTTTTCCTTCTTCGTTGGCGAATACACCGTTAGCGGGGGTGGCAGTGCAGCACGGGCGCGTCTCATATCCGATGCAGGTGATGGCGAGTTGCGCGGGAACTTCGTGGAGCGCTCCGTCGGCAGAACGAAACTGCACGGCGCTGAGTCGGCCACTACCGAGGAAGCCGATGGGCGTCAAGTCGAAGTGAAAGTGAATTCTGACCGGAGCACTCCGCGATTCATTCCGCGCGAAACCGCGCAAGGTTTCAACAATTGCGTTATTTCCAGCGAGGGCGGTCGAATCCTGCGCGATGGGATACGCACGCTGCAAAGTGCCCAGCTCGGCGAGTTCGTGCTGGGTGAACTTCGCATCCGCAGTACTGCACCGGCCGACGACGTGGATGGACTCGATAGCCTGCGTTTCCAGCCACGACGTCACTTCGGGTGAAAGATCGGAGCCGGCCAACTCGGTGGCACTCTTGGCCAGGACGCGGGCCACATCAATCGCCACATTGCCGTTGCCGATGATGACTGCCGACTGCACACCGTCGATTGGCGGCGGTTGGCTGTCCGGATGTCCGTTGTACCAGCCGGTAAATGCGCCCGACCCGAGTACGCCCGGAAGTTCCTCGCCTGGAATGTTGAGACGTCGATCGCGCGAGGCGCCGGTTGCCAGCGCAACAACATCGTAGAGCGACATCAACTCCTCGAGACTAACGTCACGGCCAACTTCGACATTGCCGAAAAAGCTGACGCGGTCACGGGAAAGCACACGGTCCAGCACGCGCGCAACCGCCTTCGTGCCCTGATGGTCCGGAGCTACCCCATACCGGACAAGTCCGAATGGCACGGGCAGCCGCTCGAAGATGTTGATGGAAGCATCGGGAATCAGGCGAAGCAGGCTGTCCGCCAGGTAACAACCCGCCGGGCCGCTGCCGATAATTGCGATGTGTCGCATGAATGCCGCTGGCGTATGAGCCGTTAGCTCTTAGCTTCTAGCCTCTTGCCTTTAGCCCTCAGCTCTCAGCCGTCAGTTTTCGGCTCTTACCTTCTCGTTCCTCGCTAACCACTAGCCACTAACCACCAACCACTAACCACTAACCACTAACCACTAACCACTAGCCCCTGCCTTAATGCAGCTTCACATACTCGTAGTCCACAGGGTTGTTGTTGATGCCGCGATCGGGAGGCGCAATCCAGGCAGCCATCTTGCCCTGCTCGTGTACGCCATGCATGAGGCTGAGGATGTACGCCCGGTCGCTCTCGCTCGGCAGCCAGTCGCTAATCTGAGCGTTGAATTGTTCCTGGCCGATTGGCCGTCCGGTCAGATCGGTGGGAACGCCGGCCCACGCTCCGATATTGCGCCGGAAGCGCGTGCTGGGCAGCGACAACCGAAATGAATAGCCGGCCTTCTCGATCAACCGGTTCCAGCGTTTCACGCCCAGCTCGCAGTCGCGGACGTAGGAGCCTCGCGTGACTTCATTCATCGCGTTGCGCATGGGAATTTGCTCGGTCTTCGTGCTACCGTTCCCGTCGGGCAATTCGAGTGCGAAGCTTTGTTCGATAGCTAGGTGATCTTCGTATTGCGCCTCGTCCGGCCGGCCCTTCAATCCGTTGGCGAAATAGGAAGCCGCATTCGAGGAAGTCTCCGATCCGAACAGGTCGAGCGACGAACTGAACCAGAAATTGAGATACTTCTGCACGGTGGGCAGATCGATGGCGCCGGCGTTGCGGACAGCCAGCGGATCTTCGGTGCCTAACTCCTTCATCACTTCCAGTGTCCGTCTTACCACGCGATTGATGCCGGTGTCGCCAACAAACATGTGGTGCGCTTCTTCGGTCAGCATGAACGAGCAAGTTCGCGCCAGCGGATCGAAGCTCGATTCCGCCAGTGACTTCAACTGGAATTTGCCATCGCGATCGGTGAAATAGGTGAACATGAAGAAGCTCAGCCAGTCATTGATGGGTTCATTGAAGGTACCGAGGATGCGCGGCTTGTTGGCGTCTCCGGAGTGGCGTTCCAGCAACTCTTCGGCTTCTTCGCGGCCGTCGCGCCCAAAGTAGGCGTGCAGCAGATAAACCATCGCCCACAAATGGCGGCCTTCCTCGACGTTCACCTGGAACAGATTGCGCAAATCATAAAGTGACGGAGCAGTGTGGCCGAGCATGCGCTGCTGCTCGACCGATGCAGGCTCGGTATCGCCTTGGGTGACGATAAGACGCCGCAATATGGCGCGGAACTCACCGGGAATCTGCTGCCACACTTCCTGTCCATAGCTATCGCCAAAGCCGATCTTGCGGTTGGGGTCGCGGTCGGCGAGAAAGATCCCCCAGCGGTACTCCGGCATGTGGACGAATCCATAAGTGGCCCAACCCTTCGCGTCCACCGAGGTCGCGGTGCGAAGATAAACATCCGCCACCTGAAAATCGCGCGGACCCAGGTCCTGCCACCACTTCAGAAATTCCGGCTGCCAATGTTCCAAAGCGCGCTGCAAGGTGCGGTTGGAGCCGAGGTCTACGTTGTTTGGAATCCGGTCCTGGTAGTTGATCGACATGAAGACTCCCAAATCTTGGTGTTTGTCCAGGGCTCGACTTCACCCGGGGTGGTCATACTCTCTCCCAATTGAAGCGCGCCTTCGATCCCGTGCCGAACAGCTTGAGCGCGCCCTGCTCGCCGGTTGAGTTCGGCCGGATGAATACCCAGTTCTGCCACGCGGAAAGCCGGCCAAATACCTTGGTCTCCGTGGTTTCCGCTCCGGGGAAGCGCAGGCTGGCTTCCATGCCGGTGAGCGCGTCAGGCGAGAGCGCAGCCCGCTCTTCGATGGCCATACGGACTTCGTCTTCCCAGTCGAGATCGTCGGGCGCCAAGGTGATAAGGCCGAGCTCAAGAGCTTCCTTGGGGCCAAGCAGTTTTCCCTTGGCTTCCACCGCGCCAGCCATGCATCGTGCATTGCCACTGAATCGAATTTCGAGCCGGCCGCGACCATTCACCGCGGGCAGCAAACCGAAATTCATTTCGTCCACGACGATCTTCGGAATGGGCGCGTCGCCCTCTTCTTCCGGAAGCCCCAGCATGTAGCTGCGATCCGCGGCCAGCGCCAGCTCGACTAGCACGCCGGCGAAACATGAACCCGGCTCGATGACGGCGTACATGCTGCGCGAAGAAACCTCCAGCCGCGCCAACGTGCGGCGCAACATGCCGATGGTTTCACGCACCAGCCAATCGTTGCGATGCTGGAGCATGACGCTATCCGACGCCAGCACCGCGTCGAGGCTGCCGGTCGTCTTGAGCAGCAGAAGCCCCAGCTCCGGTTCGTTGACGCGGAGCATGAGGATGGCGTCGTCAAGTTCGCGCGCCATCGCCAGCGGCCACCACTGGTCGCCTGCGGCATGAATCGCATCGGGATCGAGAGGCTGTGCTCCTTCAGGCGCGCGCACCGTCAGCGTCGCGGTTCGCGCCGTGCGATCGAATGCAACGTCAACATACCTGTAGTGGTACCCGTTGTCGTCGAGCTTGCGCTGCAGCGCAGTCAGCTTGATGCCCTTGGCAGCGGCAGGACGCGTCGAGTCGTTTACCAGTGCTTGCGCGCGAGTGCGCACCGCTTCCTGGAATTTTTCCGGGACTGCAATGTCATCCACCAGGCCCCACTCTTTGGCGCGCTCGCCCTTGACGCCGTCGGGATTGGTGCAGAACATGTCAGCCAGGTCACGACGCACTTTGCGCTTGTCCACCACACGGGTGAGACCACCAGTGCCGGGCAGGACGCCGAGCAGCGAAACTTCGGGCAAGCTCACGGCGCTGGAACGGTCATCGACCAGCAGAATCTCGTCGCAGGCCAGCGCCAGTTCGTAGCCGCCGCCGGCGGTGGTGCCGTTCAGTGCGGCCAGAAACTTCAGGCCGTCGTGGCGGCTGGAGTCCTCCATGCCGTTGCGCGTCTCGTTGGTGAACTTGCAGAAGTTCACCTTCCAGGCGTGCGAAGAAGTACCCAGCATGTAGATGTTGGCTCCGGCGCAGAACATGCGCTCGCGCGCGCTGGTGAGCACGACGCATGCTACCTCCGGATGCTCGAAGCGAATGCGCTGCAGGATGTCGTGCAGTTCAATGTCAACGCCGAGGTCGTAGGAGTTGAGCTTTAGCTTGTAGCCGGGCCTCAGGCCGCAATCTTCGTTGACGTCCATGGCCAGAGTGGCCACGCGGCCGTCAATTGTGAGCCGCCAATGGCGATGCTCTCCGGCCACGTCAAACGTGATCAGTTCCTTCTCATTTACGGTTGGCATACAGGTCGAACTCTCCTCAAGGCAGCGCCGGGTTGGCGCACGTACGTCCCCACTCGACTAGATGCATTATAGTGCATTTCTGTGATGTCAGGAGAGGAAATATGATGCAGATTGGCAGCGAGAGCCAGCAGCCTAGAAGAACAGCTCCGGCGAGACATGAAAACGCTGGCTCAGGCGCCTGATCTGTTCTTTCGTCAACTCTCGCTTGCTGCTAATCACTTCGGAAACGATGCTGCGTGCTCCGAAGATGTCCAGCAGGTCTTTCTGTTTGAGGCCGTGCTGCTCCATTAAGAAGGACAATGCTTGCCGCGGTGTGGCGCGTGGCAACTGGTACCGCTTTGCCTCAAAATCTTCGATCAACAGCGTAAGCAGGTCAGCTAGTTCCTTCTCTTCTTTCGTCAGCGATCGCTTTTGCTCCAGTGCATAAAGCGCATTGAGGTAATGTTCGTTCTCGGCATCGGTTCGGACGACCTTAGGCGCTAGCGTCGCGTTCATTCCGCACCTAACTGAGCCGTGTGAGGTGCGGAGCTGCTAGCCGGCAGGAAGGCATTCTTCCCGAACACAACAGTGTCTATTTCACTGTCGACTAGCGCCCGTATGCCGTTAGCTTCGACATTCGCGTAAACATTTCGATGTGCGAATTGGACGATTAGTCTGTTGATCATATCGACGGCGGCCGGGTACGCTTTCCCCAGCTTCCAGCCAAAATCCGGCGGGGACGCGACAAACAGGTGTGTCGAGTCAAGCGGGAGCAATACCACCGTGTCCTTTTTCGCAAATCCAGCCCCAGGCAAAAATTGACCACCCTGACGCTCGACGGTGATAACCGGGCAGTCCGAAATTAAGAAGCTCTTGCCCGCCGGGGCTTCGAGGGTGTTCCAAGTCCTGTCCAGCAAGGGTCCGAGTAACACTTCCACGCGGTTTGGCAATCCCCAGACATGATAAAAAGACGGGCTGATCTCACGATCACTCCGAAACTCCGCAAGCTTCTTCCTGAGGTCGTCGGCGTAGTGAAGTTCACCACGTTGAAGCAGACGGTACTGTAATTCCCTGATCGTATCCGGATCGTCCGTCTTCTCGCGGAGCTTGTTCACCATCGCTTCCGAAATCTGAGCACGGACCTTGCGTGTTCTTCCAAACAGTGCGGCGACAAACGCGGCCCATGATTGAGCCTGACGCAAACTAAGCCGCGCGCGCTCGATCAATAGCTGCAAAATCGGCCAGACCTGACCTTCTATCTCGGTCAGCCATTTCTCATAGCTATTGTTTGTTTTCCGCCCACGCAGGTCATATTCGAAAAAGTCCCGTTCCCAGCATTCGCTCTCCGGCTTGCTTTCTCGAGCAGGCTTGCCCTTCGCATAAACCCAAAGGACCCCGCGGTGATCGGTAAAGTTCGACAACAGCTTAGCTGGGACGATATGTTCTCTGCGGGTTGGCTTCATCGTGATCCCTTGGATCTGGCTACCGTCGAATGTAAGTCTAGTCCTGCCTTAACGCGTCGACAATTGCGTCGACGCTATTCTGAATACCATTATTGCTCGTGTCGATGGTCGCGTCGGCCTTGCGATACAGCGGCTCGCGCACGTCGAGAATGCGCCGCAAGTCCGACATCGATTCGCGATTGTCAGCCATGGGCCGCATGTCGCCCTGCGCGATGACACGCTGCATGTGCTCTTCCGGCGTGGCCCGCAGCCAGACCGTGAAGCACATGGTCAGCAGCCGCTCGAAGGTTGCGGGCTCGGAGACCAGGCTGCCGCCAGTAGCCAGCACGAATCGCGGATAGCGTTCGATGACCTGGTCCAAAACGCGGCGCTCCAACCGCCGAAAGCCGCTCTGCCCATAAAGATCGAAGAGGACGCTGAGGCTGACTCCGCTCTCCTGCTCGATCAGGCGATCCAGTTCGAGAAACGGCGCCTCCAATCGATCAGCCAGCATGGCTCCCAACGTGGACTTGCCGGCGCCGCGCAGGCCTACCAAGGCGATGCGGCCGCGCCGCGCGTCCAGGTCAACTCCGCCGAAATGTTCCACCAGCAGGCGGCGGGCCTCCACCAATTCCGCCGCCGGCAGCCGCCGCAGAAATTCGGTGGTGTGCACCAAGTCCACAGGAGGCTCGGGGCCGTCGAGCACGAGGGCCTGCAGAGGAGTGTCCAGCGCCTGTGCGATTTGCCGCAGCAGCAGGATAGAAATGTTGCCCCGTCCGCTTTCGAGTTGCGCCAGATAACGCTCGGAGACTCCCGAATCGCGAGCGAGGATCTTGCGAGTCATACCTCGTCGAGCACGCATCTGGCGTACTCGCTCGCCGAGCAACCGGAGGTAATCGGATTGGGAGCCGAGACCGGCGTCAGCGGAAATCGCTGCGGCGGGGTTCTCTGCTGTCTCGTTCTCCTCTACATGCACTATGTCGCGCTTTCGGCTCACCGTGGATGCATTATACTTCCGTCAGCCGCACGTATAATAGTGCCTGGGTGGGAACACAAGCATGGGCCGCGACATCACGATCCTAGTGGGTACCATGACCGGCACGGCCGAGATGGTGGCGCAGGAGGTGCAGCAAGCGCTGGAGGCGGCCGGCCACCAGGCGACGATTCGGGTGATGGACGGTCTCGACGCCACCGCCTTTCAGGGCGGGGGCGCCTTCCTGATTTGCACGTCCACCTACGGGCAAGGCGATGTCCCCGACAACGCACAAGCGTTGTTCAGCAGTCTTGAAAGTGAGAAGCCGGACCTCGCCGGCGTGACCTACGGGGTGATCGCGCTCGGCGACCGCACCTACAAAGACACCTACTGTCACGGCGGAATTCGCTTCGACAAGCTGCTAGCCGAACTCGGCGCCAAACGGGCTGGCGAAATCCTGACGCACGACGCAAGCTCGGGGACGTTGCCCGAAGAGGTAGCGGCGCAATGGGTGGTGCCCTGGACTGAGCAGCACCTCGCGTCCTCATCGGAGATTGCGTAGATATGGCTGCTGCAGCACCTCACCAACGCAGCGAAGTTCTGGTTGACGGCAAGCGGCTGGAGACTGTGTGGATCGAGCCGGCAGACAAGCACCGCCCGACGATCGTCATGCTGCATGAGGGCCTGGGCTCGGTTGCGCTGTGGAAGGACTTTCCGCAACGGCTCGCGTCGCGCACCGGCTGCGGCATACTTGTCTATTCGCGCTATGGACATGGGAATTCCGACCAGCTGCTGGAGAAGCGTCCGGTGGAATTCATGCACCACGAAGGCGAAGTGGTGCTGCCGGAGTTGCTCGACAAGCTGAGCATCGCGAAGCCCATTTTGCTCGGCCACAGCGATGGCGGATCAATCGCGCTGATCTTTGCGGGTAAATATCCCGAGCGGCCGCGCGCGTTGATTCTGGAAGCGCCGCACGTGTTTGTGGAAGACCTGAGTGTCGCGAGCATCACCGAGGCGAAAGTGGCCTATTTGACGACCGACCTGCCGCGGAAACTTGGGCGCTATCACCAGCACGTGGATGCAACTTTTTGGGGCTGGAACGACATCTGGCTCGATCCGCAATTTCGCTCGTGGAACATCGAAGAGTATTTGCCGGCAATACGCTGCCCGATCCTGTGCATTCAGGGCGAAGAGGACGAATACGGAACCATCGCCCAGGTAAGAGCGATCGGGGCGCGCGTGCCCGCGACAGAAATTCTGATGTTGCCGAATTGCAGGCACTCACCGCATCGCGATCAGGCGGATGCGACGCTGGAGAGAATGGCGGAGTTTGTAGCAGCGGTGGAGGGTGTCGAGGAAGCGTCAGGTGCGATCGAGGGGGCGGTAGAGGAAGCAGCATTGCCAGAATAGGGGTCCTTCGACTCCCCCTCACGGATGTTCGGGGTCGCTCAGGATGACAGAACTTCGGAGCCGCTAGCGAAAAGCGAATCGCGAAGAGCGAAAAGCGTTCTTCCAGAAAAGGCGAAAACATGGCTGAATGGGTGCATACCTTCAAGGGCGCTGTACTGGCGTCGGAGTACGATTTCACGAGCCACATGAACTCGCACATGTATGTCTCGCGCTTCGACCAGGCTACCTGGTTTTTGCTGCACGCGATCGGGATGACGCCGGCTTCGATGAAGCAGAAGAACTTGCGGGTGGCGATCGTTCGCCAGAATTATCAATTCCTGGAAGAGTTGCGGGGCGGGGAATTGGTGGAAATCAAGAGCGGCTTCCTGGCCATCGGCGAAAAATATTTTCGCTTCCTCCATCAGATGTACAACGACGAAACCGGCAAGATGGTGGCGACCTGCGATAGCGTCGCCGTGCAGGCCAGCCTGGAGTCCGGCAAGAGCGTGCCCATGACCGAGGAGCTACAAGAAAAGGCCAAACGGCATCTGGTGACGGCCAATGTCCCACTGGACGAGGCGGTAGGCTAGGCTACGGGGTGGCAGCGACGCCGGGCCAAACTCTACGACAAAGAATCGCGCCTTATGCTGCGGGACAAACGCGCCCGAATCGTCCAGCTAGTCGCTTGGCGAACTGACTGTCTCACCCTTGTTGCAGGGGAGGCTCTTCGGGATCGGTTTCGCCTTCTTCCAGCCAAACTTCCTTCAGCATCTGATTCACTCTCGGACGAGCCAGCGCTGAGGCAGCACTCAAGACGACGGTCACCCACCCCACACCGATCACCACCTCGATACAAGCAAGTGTGCGGGTCAGGGCATCGGACGGGATCACGTCTCCGTAACCCAGCGTGGCCATGGTGACCACGGAGAAGTACACGAACTGACCGAAACTGGGAGGCAAAGGCGACATCAGACGCATGCCTTGGAAAGCGGAGGCGCGGTTGTGTTGCCAGGCTGCGGCGTAAAAACACGCGAAAATAAAGATGATGGCGGCATAGCCTAGCAAGAAGGCGATAAGCGCTTCCCACATCTGCTGCAATATGCGGAAGACGCCCACCAGCACGCGCAGTCGTGGTTTCAGCCACTCGCCCAGAAGCCACGCGAGATTGGTAGAGATCGAGATCGCCAGAAAGATGATGAGCAGCGAACGCGGAATCGGGTGGACCTCGATCTCCGCGATCAGTGCGCTGCCAAAGGCAGCCAGTATCGAGAAGTACATTCGCTCGGAGGCGTAGAAGTGATGGGCCAATCGCCGCATCGCATGATGTTGCAATGGAACTGATGCGGGTTTGGAAGCTGGCAGGCGGCTAAGCAGGGCCTTGCTGACCCAGTTGAAAATGCCCTTGCCGGTAAAGCGAAATCCACCGTACAGCCCGCCTGCAAAACCGATGGCGCCGCACACCGACATCATTTTCTGCAAGTAGTCGATTGTGCTCTGCCGGGGAATGAGCGACGTCATCTCGGGAGCTATGGAGGCCCGCATCATGCTGCCGAGCATGCCGGTCGCGAGCGCAACCACCACGATGAATCGGGGCGCGAAGCCTACGCAGGCGAATGCGAGAATCAAGCCGGCGACGGCGTAGAGTGCGCCTGCCCGAAGCGAGTCCATGCCCCCGATCCCGTAGCCGTAGGCGGCGATGGTGACGGTGGCAATGCAGTAGAGAATCACGATTGCGGCCGGATTGGATTTTTCCTTGGATTCCACGAGGCGTCCATTTATATGCGTTGGCAGAGTTTGCACCGGAACCGGCTTTGAGCGCAAGCCGAAACACACAGCCACAACGAATGAATTCGAGAAGCCGCCAACCTCTGCGGTTTTCAACGGCGTGGCTAGCGGGTAAGATGTTCGTCAGGTGATTCCATGAGTCCTGAGTCTTCGGAAGAAAAAACTACCCCCACCCGAGACCACGAAGCGGTCGAGCACGTTGCCGAGGCGCATCGCATTCTGAGTGGACTGAGGCAGCAACTCGACAAACATCCCGACTTGGATAAAGCCATCGCCAAGCTGGAGATGGCGCTCAGTGTTCTGACCACGAGAACCGGCGGAATGTTGTAGATCAGATTGAAGGCGGCCCATGCCCGCAAGCATCGGAACGGCCGGGCGGTCCCAGTGCCCGGATCAAAACACTCCATGAACTCCGGCGAGATAAACTACAATCCCGTAAAGACTGTTTGGCATCACCCGCAGAGGCGGGCGGAGGTAAGTAAGTGATGAGCCGTACCGGCGTGGCCGTTCTGTTGTTTTCGTTGCTTCAGTTGGGGAGTGCAGCCAACAATCCGGAGCCCATGGATGGCTACTCGCCCGCGCATGCAGTTGTGGAGAGCGATTGGGAATCGAAATTCCGCAACCTCCCCAACCCTGACGCGATGCGGGAATCGATGCAGCACCTGAGCGCCCGGCCTCACAACGTCGGTTCTCCGTACGACAAGGAAAACGCAGAGTGGATCCTGGCGAAGTTTCAGCAGTATGGCTTCGACGCCCACATCGAGACCTTCGATGTGCTGTTTCCCACGCCGAAGGAACGTCACGTCGAGCTGCTGTCTCCCACGCACTTTGTGGCCAAACTACAAGAGCCGCCGCTCAGCATCGATCCGACCTCGCAACAAACCTCCGAGCAACTGCCCACCTACAATGCCTACTCCGCCGATGGAGACGTCACAGCCCCGCTGGTGTACGTGAACTATGGCATGCGGGACGACTACGAGCAGCTGGAGCGGCTGGGAGTTTCCGTGAAGGGCGCGATCGTGATCGCTCGCTACGGCGGCGGCTGGCG
>Ga0116130_1000104_pt1 | contig 49741 bp, 39 predicted proteins | sample June2015DPH_17_5_FD_89733 | JGI IMG/M metagenome (GOLD analysis project Ga0116130, IMG submission 89733) | Peatland microbial communities from SPRUCE experiment site at the Marcell Experimental Forest, Minnesota, USA - June2015DPH_17_40 | ecosystem: Environmental > Terrestrial > Soil > Wetlands...
AGCATCGGTGGCGGGCAGCGGGCTTCCGCCGTGGTATGACGCAAGCATGGTCGCGAAAACGTCTGCTGCGGCAAAAGCAATCTCCGCCAACGCTCCATGCGCGGAGGCGGTTTCGAGCGAAAGCGCATCCTCGAACTGGTGCGCCAGTTCGCTCAGTTCGCGCAGTCCACAAGCCGCCGAATCGCCCTTCAGCGTGTGTACCGTACGGCGAATCGAGCGCACAATCTCCTCATCGCCGGGATGGTTCTCCAGTTTCAGAGATTCTTCGTTCAGCGCCTGCAGCAATTCCTGCGAGGTCTCAAAGAACAACTCCCGCAGTTCTGCTCCGCGCTCGTCGGGTGAGTCGGTCACTCCCGCACCTCAAGCCGTTGATAAGCGGTTCCGCTATCGCGGTGAACCATCTGGAATTTATCGGTCAGGCCCAGCAAGCTTTCCGCGTGGCCCACGAACAGATAGCCGCCGGGATTCAGGCAGCGGTAGAATTTTTCGATCAAACGCTTCTGTTCCGCCTCGTCGAAATACATCATCACGTTCCGGCAGAAGATCACGTCATTGCGCTGCGGCAGGTACTCCGTCTTCAGGTTATGAAAGTCGAAGTGGACCATTTCTTTTAGCGCTTTTTTGATCGCGTAGCGGTCGCCGACCTTGTCGAAATAGCGCAAACGGAAGCCGTAATCGACGGCGCCCATCTGGTGCTCGTTGTAGGCGCCTTCTTGGCCCGTGCGCAATACCGAGTAGCTGATGTCGCTGGCCAGTATTTCCACGCGCCAGGGCGGCGGAATCAGCGGTTTGGGCAAAGCAATCTCCACCGGCAGGGGATTGCGCAGGTAGTAGTATGCCAGAGAATCGACGGCCATCATGGCCAGCGTGTAGGCCTCTTGCCCGGTGGAGCAGCCCGCGCTCCAAATGCGAATGGAATACTCCCGGTGCGCCTGCTTGTGCTTGAGCATGTCTTCCAGCACATACTTCTGGAAGAGATCCAACTGGGCCTTGTGGCGGAAGAAACTGGTTTCGTTGACGGTGAGATTCTCCACCAATTTTGCGAGTTCCGTCTTGCCGTCCTGACTGATCAGAAGACGGTAATAGGCGTAGAAGGAATCGGCTTTGCACTCTTTCAGGCGTTTCAGCAGACGGTCCTGCAGGAAGTGGGTGCGGCGCTCGTCAAAATGCATGCCGCACTCCTGATACACCAGGGATTGCAGAAGACGAAGCTCCGCTTCGGTCAGGATGGGAGCCGGTGCCGCTCCGAATGCGCTCATGCTTGGTCTCGCCTCATTCCCGTGTCGCTCACTCCGCCTCTCAGGCTTCCATCCGAATTACTTGGCTACCGCTGCGCGTGCCTCGGCGGCGGATGTTTTGCCTTCCGCGTCGGCCTTCGCTTGCAGCAAACTGGCCGGAGCCAGCAGCTTGCTCATGTCCAGTAACACGATCAGGCGGCCTCGAACTTTGCCCAGCCCCGTGACGCAGTTCAGCCCACCGTCCTGGAATGCCGCGGGCGGGGGCTCCACGTCTTCGGCAGGGATTTTCACCACTTCGGACGCCGAATCCACGATCAGCCCTGCCAGCCTTCCGGAATGTTCCACCACCAGAATGCGGTTTCCTTTTTTCAGAGCAGTCTGCTTGATGCCAAAGCGCTTGCGCAGGTCCATGACCGAGACGATCTTGCCCCGCAGGTTAATCACGCCCTCCAGATAGTCAGGCGCGTCGGGGACTGCGGTGATCTCAGGCACGCGCACGATCTCGTGCAGCGACGTGATCGGCACGCCATAGGTCTCGCGACCGACCTGGAAGCCCACGATATGGAGTTCGTGACTCATCGCTGGTCCTTTATCTTCAAGTACGCGGCTTAGTAACGCGATCCTGCTGCCGCCCGCTTCGCATTCTGCGATTTCTCTTCCGCCGACCGTCGCGATGCTGCCTCGTCGAGGGTGAAGCGGTCCATAAAGTCGAGCAGGCCGCGCGACATCTTCGACATCTGCTCGGCCGAAGCCGCCAGTTCGGTGGACCCGGAAGTTGACTGCTGCACCAGTTCGCGCATGCGCTCCATGGCCTTCACCACGGCCTGCGCTCCCGAGGCTTGCTCTTCCACCGCTGAGTTGATCTCGTGGGTGATTTCGTTCAGCCGCGTGGTCGCGCGGGCAATCTGCGATGAGCCGTGGGATTGTTCATTGGTGGCCGCGCCGATCTCCTGGGCAAACTTGTAGACTTCGGTGACCACGTTCGAAATCTTGCGCAGCGCCGCGTTCAATTCGCCACCCAGATCCAGGCCCTCGTTCACGATTCCGGTGGAGCGGTCCATGTTCTCCACCGCCTTGCGCGCTTCCTTCTGAATGCTCTGGATCAGTTCGGAGATCTCCTTGGTCGACTGCGCGGACTTTTCCGCCAGCTTGCGCACTTCGTCTGCAACCACCGCAAAGCCCAGTCCATGCTCGCCGGCGCGCGCCGCTTCGATGGCCGCGTTCAAAGCAAGCAGGTTGGTTTGTTCAGCCAGATCGTCGATCACTTCGATAATCTTTCCAATATCGTCGGCGCGCTGCCCTAGCGCTCCAATGATCTCTCCCGAACTGGTGATGGTTGCGTTGATACGGTTCAGGCCGTCCGTGGCCTTTTCCATGGTGGTAATGCCGCTGTGCACCTCTTCCCGCGAGCGGTTGGAGATGTCGAGCAGGACTTTTGCCGTATCCGCCACGCGTTGAATAGAGGCGACCATCTGGTCGATCGAGGCGGAAGTCTCGCTCACGCTGGAAGCCTGCACCTGCGTGCTCTTCACCATGTTCTGCACGTTCACGCTCATCTCGTGCATGGTGCTGGTAACTTCATCGATGGCCGAGGAAGCCTGCAGGCCGACTTTCGCAGAATCGTCGGAAGCGTTCGCGACCTGTCCTGAAGCGCTGGCCACCTGAGCGGAAGCGTCGCGCACGCTGCGCACCAGCCGTCCCAAACCTTCCACCATCCGCACGAAAGCATTGCCCAGTGTGTCGTGGGCAGAGCGCGGTTTCACCTCAACCGTGAGATCGCCGCCCGCGATGGACTCGGAAATCGCTGCCATTTCCTTGAGATAAGTGACCATCTTGGCGAAGGTGCGGGCCAGTTCTCCGATTTCGTCCTGACGGGTTACGTCAATGTTATGTTCCAGATCGCCAGTGTCGCCGATCTGCCGCGACACGGTCATCAGATTGGTCAGCGGTCCGGTGATGGACTTCGCGGTAGTAATCGCGACCCAGGTGCCTACACTCAAAGCGATCAGCAGCGTTACTACGGAGAAGAAAATGGTCAGCGCGCTGGCGGTTTCATCCGATTTGCGCCCCGCATCCACCAGTTTGCGGTTTTCCACGTCCGCCACGTCCAGAGCGTCGGTTGAATTCTTCACCCACGAGGACGCGTCTTTCTGAAGGTAATAAATCTGCAGTTCCGCAACGGTGGCGTTGCCGGAGTCCACATCCTTGCGCTTTTCGATCAGAGGCTGAGCAAACTCCTTGCTCCAGGCCTGTTCCAGCTGTTCTACCTTCTCCAGGGCGGAGCGTTCCTGCTCCGAATTCGCCAACGACTTGCCCTGCTGCAATCTTTCCGTGAGCGTGCGCAGACCTTCGTTCATCCGGTCCACTTCGCGGCTGTCACCACTTAGCAGGTAATTGCTCAGGTACAAGCGGTTCTGCATCATCTGGAAGCGAACTTCATTCGTGGCGTCCGCCAACTGCAACGAAGCCGTGGCCGCCGCCTTGGCCGCGTGCTCTCTTTGCACCGCCAGCAGGTTCACGATGAACAGCACCACCACCAAGCTGAGGATGTATCCAAAATTCTTATAAAGCTTCTTGCCGATCGTCATGCCGTTTCCTCCCGGCGGCTATCTGCCCCTGGTCCCGCTGATCAAGATCTACTGATGTGCTTCGAACTTGAAATCCACCACGCCCGTGCTCTCTACCGGCGCAGGTTCAAACCGCCATTTCTTGATGGCATCGAGCGCAGCGCTGGCCAGTACCGGATGCCCGCCGACAACCTTCGCTTCCTTCACGGTGCCGTTTGGGGAGACCACCACCTGTACTTTCACCGTGCCCGTGATGTTCATCTTGCGAGCCAACTCGGGATACACTGCTTGCACTTTGCTCTTGGCGCGACGCAGAATCTCACCGCCGGAATCCTGACCTCGAAGATTTACGGAGCCCGACCCTGCGACCACGGCAACTATTGCCAGCAACGCTCCAGTCCGTCCGAAAGACACAGTTCCTCCTTGGCAATAATCCTGGTGACTCCTTCGGAGCAACGCCGGGGCCATGCGTCATCTTTCGGAAAAACCAAAGTCACACTTGGGATCTACTGCAAAACCAAAGACTTAGCCGCAAATCTCCACCTTTTCCCTGATCGCCAATCGGCATCAATGGCGTCTCATCTTGGAAGCTGTGCAGGTCATTCTCAAACTGAGAGCGCCACACCCCGCAATTCGCTGGATTTCCCACCTTGGCACCCCTCCTTTCCATTTCACTTGACTCAAATTGAGATCAAGGGTTAGTTTTCCATTAGATTCAATCACTTGTGAGAATCAGTAAAATCTATCGACAATCGGTGACGATCTGAATATGCCAGGAGGCAACTCGACTTCGTCGCCAGAGGCCCGGCCCCAGACCCATTCGGAGGAGGCTTTCCAGAAACTCCTGCTGGGGATTGCGGGGAAGGCTGCGGAAGGTTCCGATCCCAACGCCCTGATCCAGTTTTTCTGCCAGGCTGCGCGCGAATTTTTTCAATGCAGCGGCGTCTATTTCTGGCGGCGCCACGCGGGTGGGGAACTTGTCGGAGAACAGGCCGATGGCAAACTGGTCGAACGTTTTATCGGTTTACGTCTCCTTCCTCAGCAAAGCGCCGTCACCGCAGCGGTGATTCGCTCCAAGCGAACAACCTTTGTGAATCACGTCTCGTCCGCTCTTTTCCCGGCGGCACAGGAATTCGACGCGCACTCGCTCATGGCTGCACCTATGGTGGTGTTCGATAAAGTTATCGGCGCAGTGACCTTCTTACATGATTCCGAGGATGAGTTCTTTAGTGAAGACCTCGCTGCCCAAGCGACCATTCTTGCGGGACAACTGGGTAGCCTGCTGGAGGCGACCCGGCTGGGTGAAGTCGCCCGCGAGGAGCACCGTCGCGCCGAAGTGCTGGCCGAGGTTGCCACGGTGCTGCACGGAACTCCAGACGTAGATGCCGTCACCGAGGCGCTCGCCGACCGTCTCCGTTTCCTGCTGCGTACGCGGCTGGTCTCGGTTCTTCTGCGACGTGAGGGGCCTTTCGAGCTGCGTGCTGTCTCCGCCGAGACCCCTCAGCTGGCCACCTCTTTCCGGGCCCGCCATGATCGCCAAACCATTCGCTTCGCCGCCGACTTGGCGCAACGCGCCGTGTCGGCGGGAGAACTCATCACCATCTCGGTTAGCAGCGATCAACACTCGCTGGGTTGCGTGATCTCGCCCGGCATGTTGATCGCAGCTCCTTTCCGTACGGCCCGCACGCAAGGGGCGATCTTGGTCTATCCCCGCAGCGAGGGTGTTTTTACCGCCGAAGAAAAATCGTTGGTGTCTGCGGTGGCCGGCTTCGGCGCGGTAGCCATGGCCCACGCCGAGTTATGTTCCACCGCACAGGGGCAGGCGCAGGAACTTCACCAGTTGCTGGAGATCTCCTCCGAGCTTAGCTCCAGTGGCGATCTCGAGCATTCTCTGCAGGCCTTCGTAGTCCGCGCCGCTGATTTCCTAGGCTTCGGCCGTTGTTTCATCGCCCTGCTTGAAGACGGCCAGTTTCGCGTGCGTCACACGGTCATTCGCGGCCAGTCGCAGCGTGTCGATAACATTTTTCCCGAGGGAATCACCACGCGGGCCCTGCGCGCCAAGGAAGTTTTCTGGTCCGATGACGTCAGCCAGGAGGCGGGCGCCAACCAACAAATCATCGATCGCTACCAAGCCCGGCAATTGCTGGCTGTGCCGTTGTTGGGTGCGGATGGCGGCCTGCTCGGCATGTTTGGAGTGCTCGATCGCCTCGATGGTACTGGCATTTCGCGCGAGGACATACGCCGCGCCCGAACCTTGGCCGCGCAAGTTTCGGTGGTCATGGAAGTCGCGCATAATCTGCACCAATCGGAACTCAATCGCCGTCGCTCCGACGTCCTGGTGCAACTCGCGCGCGAAATAGATGGCCTGCTGCGACTGCCGGATTTCGCCCACAAATTTGTCGAGCGGGCCATCGAACTAACGGAAGCGCGCGCCGGCGCCCTGGCCCTGTTTCAGGACGGGCGGTTCCAGACGGCTGCCCTGCATCCAGTGCCGCAAATCCCTCCTCCTAAGTCGACGGAACATCGCGGCTTGGCCGGTATTTCTGAGAACACTCATCCTGGCGTCCCGTCGGATCATCATCGTCTAAGTCATGATGATCCTGGTCAAGATCCTCTCCACCAGAATCCGCCAAGCCATGATCGTTCTGCAGAAAATCGTTCCGCGGAAAACTCAGCCGTCGACCCTCGTGCCCGCGGCGAAGATCACCTCCTCCAACAACAGTTAGCGCAGGCGCTTACTGAACTGGCCAGCCAGCGCGCCGATGCCATCCTCTCCGGCACTGCGTCCGACCTGCTGGGAACAGACTTAGCTTCCAGTCTCGGTTGGCAGGATTGTGTAGTGGTACGGCTTCTCGGTTCGAAGGGAGAACTCGCCGGCGTTCTGTGTCTTTCCGGACGATCTCGCCCGCTTGCCAGCGAAGACCGCGACCTGCTCGAAGCCATCGCCAGCCACGCTGCCATGGCTTTGGAAAATGCGCGCCTGTTTACTCGCATTGAGCAGGCCAACCGCCATTGGCTGGAAATTTTTGACGCCATCACCGATTTGATCGTCGTACACGACGAAACCGACAAGGTTTTGCGCGTGAACCGGTCGCTCGCCGCAATGATCGGAGTCGCGCCCAATGAATTAATCGGCGTCAACATGCGGGCTCTTCTGGCTCTTACCAGTGAGCCCACACTTTATTCTTGTCCGTTTTGCCGGTCCATGGGGGAAGAGACCGACGAATTCGTTCATCCCGCCCTCGATCGCACGTACCTGGTTTCCACCTCGCGGGTTCACGGCGCTTCTGGCGAGAGTCTGCAAACCATCCACGTGCTTAAAGACATCACCGACCGCCGCGAAGCGGAGCGCCGCTATCGCGAATTATTCGACAACATTCAGGAAGGACTTTTTTTCAGTACTCCGGAAGGCCGCTTCGTCGAGGTCAACGATGCTCTAGTCGCTATGCTCGGCTATTCCAGCCGCGAAGAACTCCTGCAGGTGGATATCCCCACGCAGGTTTACTTTTCTCCTGAGCAGCGGTTGCTTCATAGTCAGGCGATGGAAGAGCACGGCCACATGCGGAACTATGAGGCCACGCTTCGCCGAAAAAACGGCTCTCCCATCTACGTGCTCATCAATGCTTTCGGCATGTACGACAGCCTGGGAAGGCTGCTACAGATTCGTGGCTTGATGCTCGATGTCACCGGCCCCTACACTTATCAATCGGAATTGCAACGCGAGCGCGATTTCTCCGGAAAGATTCTGAGCAACACACAGAGCCTCATCCTGGCTTCCGACACCGCCGGCCTCATTAGCTACGCCAACCGACGCTGGTATGAAGCTGGTTTTGAACAGAAAGAACTCTTGGGACGCCCTTTGCTGGAATTGGCCGCGCCCGGCTACGTGCGCCCGCTCTCTGACGCGCTGCAAGCCATTCTGCGCGGCGGGCAGGTCGACAATCTCGAATTACAGATTATGCGCGGCAACGGCCATGTCGGTCAGTTTTCCGTGAACCTCAGTCCCATGCGCGACGAGCAGGGAAATATCAACAGCATCGTTGTAGTCATGACCGACATCACCGACTCCGCCGAACTGCGCGACAAACTGGTTCACACCGAAAAACTGGCTGCTGTCGGGCAACTAGTCTCCGGCGTCGCCCACGAAGTGAACAATCCATTAACCGCGATCCTGGGCTTCGCAGATCTGCTTCTCGAGAATCCTGAGGTTCCGGAGTCTGCTCGTAAAGATCTTCGCGTCATTCTGCAGGAAGCCCAGCGCACCAAAACCATTGTTCAGAATCTGCTCAGCTTCGCGCGGCAAATGCCACCGCAGCGTAACGCGGTACAACTGAATCTCATCCTGCGCCGGACGATTCAATTGCGCTCCTACGATTTCAATAGCCACGGTGTCGATATTGTCGAACACTTGGATGAAGATCTTCCCGATGTCATCGGTGACGCTCATCAACTGCAGCAAGTGTTTCTAAACATCCTGAACAACGCCTACGACGCGGTGCACGAAGTCGGCCGCCCATCTCGTATCGAAATCATGACCACCAAGGCCGGCAACGGCGTTGAAGTTTCCTTCCGCGATAATGGCCACGGTATATCCCACCCCGATCGTATCTTCGATCCCTTCTTTACCACCAAAGAGGTTGGTAAGGGAACCGGCCTCGGCCTGAGCATCTGCTACGGCATCGTAAAGGAGCATGGGGGTGAGATTCTCTGCCATAACAATAGCGACGGGCAGGGAGCCACATTCATCGTTCGCTTTCCCGGAGCGCCCCACACTGCCTCCCTGGGTGTGGCCGCAGGAGTATTACAAAAATGACAACTCCAACCATTCCACGAGCCACTTTGCCAGTTCTTCTCATCGAAGACGAGCCTTCCATCATGGCACTAGTCAGCGCCACACTGGAGCGCAATGGCTACGAGGTGGTGTGCATCGAGTCCGGCGCCGAAGCCTTGCGCCTGCTGGAAAAGGGGCAATACCTCGGCGTGGTTTCCGATATGCGGACGCCGGGTGGAGTCGACGGCGCCCAGGTTCATTCCTGGATTTCCGCCAATCGTCCCGATCTCATCGATAAGGTTGTGATCATTACCGGCGACTACGCCAATGAAGAAACTGTAACCACCCTGCGCAAGATTGGTGCACTCTATCTGGAGAAGCCTTTCCGCGTGCAGGATCTGATCTCGGCCGTCGAAAAAACTATGGGGAAAGCCCGGTGAGTCCAGCCTTAACTAAAGAGGAGCTTCGCGTCCGTCTGCTCGTCGTCGACGACGAGCAAAGCATTCGCAAGCTGTGCATGACCGTGGGTGAAGCATTAGGTTTCATCTGCCTGGAAGCCGAGAGCGGTGAATCCGCTCTAGCTCTGCTCGAAGAGCAACCCGTGCACATGATTCTTAGCGACATGGTCATGCCTCACATGTCCGGACTCGAATTTCTGGAGAAAGCGAAGAAACTTCTGCCGCGCACGGAAGTTGCGTTGATGACCGGGCACGGATCGATCGAAACCGCCGTGCAAGCCATGCGGCTGGGCGCCTACGACTACATCACCAAGCCGTTTTCTCCACTCGATGAGCTGCGGCTGTTTTTGCGGCGCATGGCGGAAAAAGTCCGCCTCGTCGAGGAGAACGAATTCCTGCGCCAGCGCATGGATTCTGAAACCGCTGTTCACGGCATCATCGGATCCTCCGCCAAGATTCAGGAGGTGCTGCGCGTGGCCTCGCGACTCAAGGATACGCGGACCTCTGTTCTCATCTCCGGCGAAAGCGGCACCGGCAAAGAACTGATCGCCCGGGCCATTCATTTCCGCGGAGCCTTTGCCAATCGTCCCTTCGTTGCTGTCGATTGCGGATCGCTTGTGCCCACGCTGATTGAGAGCGAACTTTTCGGCTACGAAAAAGGGGCCTTCACCGGCGCTCTGAAATCCAAGCATGGACTGTTTCAATCGGCCGACACTGGTTCGGTCTTCCTCGACGAAATCGGAGAACTGCCGCTCGAGCTGCAAGCCAAGCTGCTGCGCGTGTTGCAAGAAAAAGAAGTACGTCCCGTGGGCAGCAATCAGCGCGTCAAAGTGGATGTGCGCGTCATCGCCGCTACCAACCGTGACCTGGAAGCCGCTTACAAGAATGGAACTTTCCGGAAAGACCTCTACTTTCGGCTGAATGTGGTCACCGTGCACGTTCCAGCGCTGCGCGAGCGCCGCAGCGATATTCCCATGCTGGTGAACTGGTTCTGCGAGCGTTATGCTCCCGGTGCGGACCTGCGCGTCTCCAACGTCGCCATGAAGGCGCTCATGAACTACGACTGGCCGGGCAACGTGCGCGAACTGGAAAACTGCGTGGAGCGCGCGGTGGCTCTGGGCAACGGTAATCTGATCGATCTCGGCGATCTTCCTCCGTCCATCGCTGTCCTGGATTCGCCGGCATCTCGCCCACTACCAGATTCTGCGCCCGAGCTGGTTTCTGACCTCGGAAACAGCAGCGAGGTTGATTCCAGCGGAACGACCACAGCGCCACTCTCCACCACCGATCTTGAAGACATCGAACGCGCGACCATCCAGCGCGTCTTCGAACAAGTGAAAGGCGACAAAGCCCTTGCCGGACGCATGCTGGGCATCAGCCGAGCAACTCTCTATCGCAAGCTCAAACGCTACAACATCCGCGGCGCTCCGGGTTCTGAATCTTCCAGTCACACGCTGCAGTAATCGTCACGACATTCACATACTAAAAAAAACACCCTGAGAAATCTCAGGGTGCGTGAATGATTCACTCCAACTGAGGTCACCCTTTACTGAGCCGCTTCTGCTCTTCCTGCTGCTTCTTTTTCTCCTCGGGCGTTAGCGGCTTGCCGGGTTGCTTCGGTGGGGGCGGGGCCGGCTTTGCCGCTGCAGGTGGCGGAGTCCGCTGCTGCGGACGCTCGTTCTCAGGAGGCGTCTGTTTTGGAGTCGGCTGTGGAGGAGCGGGATGCGCCGCCGGTGGCCGATTATTGGGTACTGTCGATTCAGGACGATTGGCCGGTTGAGTGGCGGCTGGACGATCGGTTTGCGCTGGGGGCTCCGCGGGCCGATTCGGAGCTGCCTCCGGACGATCATTTGGCTGAGGTGCCGGCGGGCGGCTCGCCTCAGGACGGCTGGGGGGCTGCGCTGCTGTGGGTCGATTTGCTTCCGCCGGGCGCTCGTTCGCAGCGGGTGCGTTGCCCGGCCGACTGGCCGGCGGCATGGATGCGGGTTGACCCGGTCGCGCGACATTGGCGGGATGGCCTGTGGTTGGAGTCGCCGGTTTGCCAACTGGGGCGACCCTTACCATGGGATGCGCCGCAGCTGTATTCGCCGGACGCAGGCTCTGCGCTTCATTCCGCGCCAGCGGCTGTCCCGGATGCGCGGCCAGCGCCTGCTGCTGTTTCGCAAAAGGCACAGGCGGTGGAGGCGGCGTTTTCTTGGCGACGACTTGCCGGCTTGCAACTGCCGCAGGCGGCGCAGTCACGTGACCCGCGGTTGCAGCCTTCGCGCCAAGCACGCTCTCGCGGGTTGGAGCGACCGCAACCCTCCCGCTGACCGGCGCCGATGCGATCTGCTGAGCGCTCACAGTAACCCTCGCTTGCGCTACGGGCTGTGCACTCGTGAAGGCGTGCTGCGGAACCACCACCACCGCACCTTGCACGGTCCGGTTCACATACGTCACGTTCGTGATGTTGGTGGTGTTGTTGATGATTGTCGTGTGATAGACATTGGTCACCTGAGTGACATTCACCGTAGTATTACTAATGTTCACGCGAGTCACATACGCTTCGCTCACGTGATACGAAGGCACATAGACTTCTCGTGGCCCCAAGGGAAACCATCCAACGTTGCCGCCGAAGCCTCCGGGTCCTCCCCCGATGAATACCACCAGTGCCGGAGCGTAGACGGCTTGCACTGCAACCGGGCCGGCCACCCATCCCCAGCGCCCGCCGACACTTACCCAGCGGCCGTAGTGGAATGGAGCGTAGCCCCAGGATGAGTCATCGACCCAGGTCCATCCCCAGGGAGAGATCCAAGCCCAGTGGCCTTCGTGATAGGGAGCCCAACCGGCATCGACGCGATTGGGAAACCAGATGTGTCCATAGCCGGGGTCGTCGCGCCAGTCGCCGTAGTCGTCGAGATCGTCGAAGCCGACAACATCATGCGAAAGGTATTGCGCGGAACGGGAATAGTCGTAGCGGTGATCGCGTGACTCGGACCAAGTGTCGAAGTTATCCGGGCCGTAAAGCTCTTCTACATCGGCGTAAAGCTGATCGGTACCGCTGAGTGTGGCGCGCTGGCCGCCGCGCAGTTCGTAGCTCTGGCCTCCGCCAGTGGATTCGCCATCGCCCTCGCGAACGCTGATAACCGTATCGTTTCCATCCGCGCCCACTTCGATGCGGTAGTGGCCGGGCTGGAAGATGGTGAACGCTTGGTTGGGTGTATCGATCTCGAAGTCGTCGCCACCCTGCAGGCGCCGCACGGTGATGTAGATTGCCCCGGAGGTGAGCTGGACCTGCACGGTGTTGTCGTCGAGGTTCAGGAAGGAAAAGCCGGTGTTGGACGAGAGGCGGATGACGGCCGAGCCGAGTTGCACTTCGGCACGGGAATCCTGGTCGGTCCAGAGCTGGTCGCCTGTGGTCATGGGCCGGTTGGGCACCGCTCCAACCCAGTCGTCTTCGCCGGCGGGTTGGAAGGACACGGAACCTTCCAGGTAACCGAGGCGGGCGACGCGACCTGGCGGATCGTCTTGATCTTGAGCGGATGCGTGATTTTGCGGAACGAGGATGGCGAGCGCAAGCACAACGCTGCACCAGCTGAACTTCTTCAGGATTGTTCTCATAGTCAGGTTTATCTCTCCCAAGCTTTTTGTGCGAGTGGTCCGCGAACCTCGGGTAACCCACTGGAGGTTGGCGGATTTCGCGTTCACCTTTAATGCTGGAAACGGTCGCTGCAGCCAGAATCTCTGGTTTGCCCGCAGGGACTTGGACGTAATGGCGAACTGGGTGAGCAGGTACGCTCAAACGGTATACGAAGGATAGCAGCTTGAGGCGTTTTGCGGGCGTCACGCCCGCAGCAGGAATCCTGAGCGCAGCGCAGGATCTTGCCGGGGGCGGATGGACACCGCTTTCGGGCGCAGCCGCGTCGCTTACTCCGTAAAGAGCCCCTGCCAATCGCATCGGATAGCAGCTTCCGCATCCGGTAGACTCATTGTCGTCGGGCAGATCGATGACTACAAACGCAGGTATAACCAGGTCTCAGACAGCCGTTCTGTGGACGTCTGTTCTACTCTTCTATGCGCTGGGCCGCGTTTGCCAGCTCTACCCCGAGAAGATTTCGATCCTTCTGATTGTCTTCTTGCAGGTCGCGCCGCCCGCGGTCTTCGCTCTGATCCACGGAAGCATCCTCTATACGCTTAAAGGCATGGCGGCCTTCACGGGCTCTTGCCTTGGAGCAGGAGCTACTTGCGAGAGTCTCAGTCTTTGCACGGGTTTTCCGTTCGGGCATTACTACTTCACAAGTCTCATGGGCCCCAAAGTCTTTCACGTGCCGATCTTGCTGATCCTGGCATATCTGGGAATGGGCTACTGCTCCTGGATACTCGGTCTATTAATCCTGGGATATCGCAACCAGCCTCTCACCGGAGCTCGCGTAATCGCACTTCCTGTGCTTGCTAGTTTGATTATGCTTGCGTGGGACCTCTCGATGGAAGCGATCTGGTCAACCATCGACCGAGCATGGATATGGCGCGATGGCGGGATGTTCTTCGGCTTTCCTCTCAGCAACTTCCTCGGCTGGTATTTTACTGCATACCTCTTCTATCAAGCCTTTGCACTGTACTGCCGATTTACCCCGGTCCAGCCAGCCCCTGATTCTCGCAGTTACTGGCGAGCCGCTATCCTCTGCTACGGAGTTTGCGCGTTCGGAAATCTCTTGATCTTCAGAGAGGGGTTGTTTCCAACTGCAGTGATCGATGCTACGGGAAGACAGTGGATAACGATGAACATTCTCATTACCTGCACGCTAATCTCGGTTCTTGCGATGGGTCCGGTGGCAGTGCTGGCTTGGCACAGATTGAAAGTTCAGATGTGATCTCTCCGTCGGCTCCGGTCGAGGAGAATAGGCCTAATGAACCTGGGTGGGCACAATAGAAAAAGGCCGATTCAGTTCGGCCCTAAACTCTTGGTGCGAAAGGGGGGACTCGAACCCCCACGGTTTTACCCGCCAGATCCTAAGTCTGGTGCGTCTGCCAATTCCGCCACTTTCGCACTAGAGCAATTATACAAAGCGGACGGATGCCTCGAGGAGGTTTCGAGGAGGAAGACAATTCTGCTGTTGCCCACGGCAGCAGCTATTGCCGCGGGACCGGCTGAGGCAGGACGACACTTACCAGCCAGGATGCAATTTGTCGCGCCAGCTGCGCCTTAGGTTTCGAGGCCGCAGCAGCTACTGAACTGCGTTCAGTCCCTGATAAATGAACATGCCTAAAAGCACGAGCAACAGCACGCCCGAGCCGGCGCCGAAAACCCAGACCGGTTTGGTGAGCCGGTTTACTTTCACCAGCAATTCGGTTTGCTCTTGTTGCATGTGCGAGTTTGCGTCGTCGAGATATAACTGCTCGTCCTCATGCATGGTGAGCGTGCTGCGATAGATCAAGAGAAGAATCAGGCCGACGGTGAAAACACCCCACACCGTTGCTAGCCCAATCATTAGAGGAGTCCACGTCCAGGTCATAGCGCCACCTCGACAGATTGCAAATCTGTTCGGCACCTTTCCGAATCGCGAATGCAGTTCTTACCCTGCGTCCGGAACCTCGGGGGAGGCCTTAACGAAACCATTATAGCCCCGCTTGGCAAGCCATGCGGAGGAATCGCCCTTCCCCACCCTGATTCAATTCCACAAGGGGGAACTGCAACGCAAGCGGCTGGGATGCATCAAAAAGGCTGAGGTTTTGAAAGTTCGGGGGGCTAGGGACTGCGATTGTGATCGGCCACGGCTTTCCCCCTCTGTTATAATTTGTAGATTCCAGAGCCCAAGGAGAGATAAATGGCTACGACCAGCGTTCCAGGAGTTACAACCAACATCCCCGAAGTGAAGAAGAGCGCGCCGGTTACGCTTAGCGCCAGTGCTGTCGCCAAAGTGAAAGAGATTATGGGACAGCAAAATCCAGTGCCCGCTGGTCTGCGCATCGGCGTGGTGGGTGGTGGCTGCTCCGGTTTCTCCTATTCCATGCAGTTCGAGAACGCCGCTGGCATGATGGACAAGACCTTCGAAATGGACGGATTGAAGGTCTTCGTTGACGCCACTTCCGTGATGTACCTGAACGGTTGCCTGGTGGATTATGTCGAGACTCTGGAAGGGGCCGGCTTCAAATTCGAGAACCCGAACGTGAAGAGCACCTGCGGCTGCGGCTCATCTTTCAGCGTTTAAGCGCGACGCGAGAACTTACATAAATAAAAATGGCCTCATCTTGCGATGAGGTCATTTGTTTTTCCCCTGAACTCCGGAATCGGAGAGCTACTGTTGTGGTGGATTGGATGGCGGCGTTGGTGTGGAAGACCCGCCCGTCAAGCCTGAATTATTGTTGCCAAAGCCCGACGACTGCCCGAACGACGACTGCCCGAACGAGGACTGACCGAAGGAACTGCCACTCGGATTCGCGCCGGCCGGTTGCCCGATCTGGCTCGGCGGAGTTCCACCCAGAGCCAGCGCCGGCTGATTGGGCGTCATCAGCAGCCCACCGCGATCCATCGTTGGATCGTATACAAACTGCCACTCGTTGTATTTCCGCTTGTGATTGAATTCGCGAATGGTGGTGTCCTTGCTCGTGCTAACCACGCCGACGATGGGCATGCCGCCAACTACTTGCTGAGTGCTGGAACTCAAGTCTGTTGCCGTACCCGGCGCGACTTGGGCAGGGGCCTGCGTGGAATCGGATCCAGACGTCGAATTTGTTCCCGGAGTATTCGAAGTTCCCGCGGCGTTGGACGTTCCCAAACTCGATGAATTATTGAAACTTCCTCCAAAGGCTGAGCTCGAACCTCCGCCAAACGTTCCGCTGGAGCTTCCTCCAAGTGTGGAGGACGACGCGGAACCGCCGAACGCGGAACCCGACCCACCGAACGCGGAACCGCTCGAACCCGAACTGCTCATCGCCGAAACCGAAGTTGCACCAGCGAGAGCCCCGCCCCCGAAGCTGCCGCCAATCGAAAGACCGGGGTCACCGTAGTGGAGCAGTTTGAAATCCCGGTTCTTGTTGACCGGATCCTTATACCGCTTGCGAAGGTAGCGAAGGTTGTTGGTATTTTCGAGATCTTCGAGGCGGGTCGGGTAACGCGAAAATTTCTTGTAGTAGTTTCTGATGGCCCGCGAGTATTGCACGCCGCGGTGGATCATCTCTTCTTCCCGGTCGCGTCGGATTTCAAAAGCAATAGTTGGAAGAACAGCGAACGCGGTGATGGTCATCAGGGTTACCATCAGAAGGAGAGTGAGCAGAATGTAGCCATCTTCCCTCCGCCGAAGCGGGGGGGATGGACGACGCGCTTTTGGGTGAAAGGCCATTAATTCCGGCAACCAGCATTTCCTCCTTGTTTGATGCCCGCCGGGTGATCCTGAAGATTGCCGAAAAGAGGGAATCCCCCAGCGACAGAAACAGTATTATCCCTGCGTCAGCGGCAGGCTTTGTGGCGGACCGCTGCCGACTACATCCTGAACCTCTACCGACGTCGGCGAGATCCGCACCACTTTGTAGCGGCGGTCGACGATCTCACCCTCCCCAGCGATAAAGACATCTTCTCCCTTGGAAAGAAAAACCTTCTTCGGTTCTCCCGGCTGATTGGCGAAGCCGAAAAACTTCAGAGGAATCGGCGGAGGCGCAGCCGCAGCGGGCGGCTGGTACATTCTTGCGTCGGCCGGACTGGTTTGTCCGGGAGCGACGGGCTTAGGTATCACCGGGTCCGCTTGCGATACAAAGATGTTTCTTCCCGAACCTTCATACTTGATTTGTTCGATGGCGGCAAGTTGTCGCAGTTGCAGCGTGGGGTCCAGGCTCTGTGGAGCGCGCTCTTTTTTCGCCGACGCGGACCCGGCCCCATGACGGCCTGAGGGATGAGGAAGAACGGTGCTGGGAACGGACGCAACCCCGGTGGTTGTCCCCGTCGAAGCAATCGTCGACGACCCAGGCATCAGCTCGTAGGTGATCGCCAGTATCGCAACCAACCCCAGCACGGCCGCCAGGACCACATTCTTGCGGTTTTCAGTTCCCAGTTTCACTACGTTCCTGCCTTCAAGTACGTCTCGAGTTTCATTTGCAATCGAATCGGGCCATTCTGCTCCCCGGCCAGAGTGATGCTACTGATGATAAAAAGCATGTCATCGCGTTCCAGCGCGTTAATAAAACGAGCCAACGAAACATAATTGCCCGAGAGATCCGCTTCCATCTCGACCGCTTGCAGTCGGCCAATCCCTTCCTCCACCTTATAATTGACGCGCTGGATCGCGACTCCGTTGGTGACGGCCAGTTTGCCGAACTGAGTAAGAATCTGCGACTCCTGATCGGGAAAACGTTTCTTGTAGAACTCCGCGATCTGGCGGTTCGCGAGGTTCACTTTCTCCGGCAAATTCGTCAGGGGCTCGACCTGCCGGGTTTTCAACTGCAATTCGCTCCACAATTGGTTGAGTTGCGTCCGTCGCGATTCCGTTGAACCCACCAGCGGTGAAAACAGCACGATCGCTGCTACCAAATCCACACCGACGAGCGCCATCAACGCGACTTTGATGCTTTTCCGGGTTTGCCGCAAGTCTGGCATCAGGGCGTGGTCCTAGTGGAAATCTCCGTCTTCGGGGCCGGGACGGGGACCGTCTCCGGAACGTAAACCGCGTGGATGTTGAATTGAATGGGATCTCCAGCGCCGGAACTTTGGAGTGTCTCGGTTTCGATATAAGTCTGGGTAAAGCGCCGCGAATCCTCCATGCGGCGGGCCAGTTCGATGGCTCGATCGCGCGAATCGCCGGCCACCAACATCTTCAGCGAAAGTTGGTTGTCATCATCCAATTCGGGATGAATCGAAACCAAGTGCACCCGTGCCGGCATAACTTTTTCCAGATCTTCCAGTACCCGTGTCCAGGAGAATGACTTCCGCTGAATCAGTTCGTTGAGAAATTGGGACTGATCGCGGGTGTTGCGATTCGTGGGTTGATTCAAAAAATTCTCAGCTTGCTGCCGGGCCCGATCGCGCTGCGCGATTTCGGCTTTCAATTGCGCGATCTTGCCATGGTCGCGCCGGGCCTCGAACCAGCCCATCACGGTGATGGCCAGCAATGCCATCGTTAAGATGGATACGACCGTAAGAGCCGTTCCCCAACGCATCCAGAATTGCCGCGCATCTTCGTACGGCTGGGTGGCGAGATTGATGTCGAGACGCATTGCTTAGAAATCGAACCTACTTGGAATCGAATTATCTTTAGATGATTGTAAAACTCCGGCTAGGAAATGAGGGCTCCCACTACTCCAGCCATTCTCCAGCGTGGCACCGAACCTCCGGTGCTGATTCCCAACTGCGAGGAGGTTATCAGTTCCTGCACTTCGGCGCCGGTTTGCGCGCGCAGCGCGGGGGCGGCATTTCCCGCATCGGACAAGCCCGCCACAAATATCTTTTCGATGTTCAGATGGTAGGTGTCCTGAAAAAACACGACGGACGGGTAAACTTCTTCAGCTAACTGCTCGCCCGTGATGGTCACGCCGCGGGTATTTTCCAGCGTTCGGAAGAGCCGGAGCTGATTTTCGTTGAGGATGGCTATGCTGGTCGTTCGCGCATCCACCTTTACTACCAAGGTTGGACGCTGCCCTTCCGCGGCTCCTAGCGCAGCCAGCATGGAGGGCACGACCACTCCCGGGCTGTATCCCGCATCGCGAAAGGCCGTCTCGTAATCTTCCACCACACTGGCCAGGGCCACCGCGGCCACCACGCGCACCCCTTCGGTGGTCTTCTGAGCGTGGTAGGAGACTTTAGCCTTGTCCACGTCAAATGGCAGAGATTTCTTCATGCGAAACCGCACCACACCGGCGGCTTCCTCGGAGTCGGAGGGCAAGGTATCAAATTCGAGCAATACCACCCGCACGGCGGCGTCAGGGACCACGGCTATCACATCGTGGGAATGTCCGCGCACGCTGCTGAGGGCTGACTGCACAGCCGAGCTGACCGCGTCGCGCTGGCGCAAGTTTGCTTCCACCAGGTCCGGGATCACGCTGCCCGGCGCTAGTTCGCGAGCGGCGCAGGCCTCCAGACCGCGGCCGGCCTCACCCAGCCGTCCCACCAGCACGCGGTCAGCGGCGATCTCACACGCCAGTTTCGGTTTTGCCGAATTGGATCCAGAACTCATTGCAGGATTTCACGCCCAACTTTCACTTCTACAATTCAAACGCCCCGCCGCCCCAAATGCAATAGCTGGAAGGGAACTACGGATAGTGGCAAGTGGTCAGTGATCAGCAAATTCGGAACCAAGGAACTGGCAACTAGCCACTCAGCACTAGCCACTTGTTTTCTTACCGCATGGCCTCGATGAAGGTGACCTTATTGATTTCTTTGAGCGTGGTCAGACCGAGCCGGACCTTATCCAGAGCCGACTCGCGCAGAAAACGCATGCCTTCGTCTCGCGCGGCGCGCCGGATTTCAGACGTGGGCTTCTTGGCCAGAATCATTTCGCGGATTCGGTCGCTTAAATCAAGTAATTCGTGAATCGCGGTTCTGCCCCGGAAGCCGGTGCCTGCGCACTCGATGCATCCTGGTCCTTCATAGAGCGGCACTTTCGACCACTGTTCAGGATCCAGTCCACTGGCTTCGAGCACGTCCGGTGGATAATTTACCGGAGTGCGGCAGGATTCGCAGATCAAACGCACCAGGCGCTGTGCCAGAATGCAATTCAATGCCGAAACAAAGTTATAAGGCTCGACGCCCATGTTCAGGAAACGTCCGATTACGTCCACAACGTTGTTCGCGTGGACCGTAGTGAACACCAGGTGGCCGGTAAGAGCGGACTGAATGGCGATCTGTGCCGTCTCCGTATCGCGAATTTCGCCAACCATGATTTTGTCGGGGTCGTGGCGCAGGATCGAGCGCAAGCCGCGGGCGAAGGTTAATCCTTTTTTCTCGTTGACCGGAATCTGGGTGATGCCGCGTAGCTGGTACTCGACGGGGTCTTCAATGGTGATGATCTTGTCTTCATCGGTCTTGATCTCGTTGACTGCGGCGTATAGCGTCGTGGTCTTGCCGCTGCCCGTCGGTCCCGTTACCAGCACCATGCCGTACGGTTCTTTAATGTAGCGGCGGAACTTGCGCAGGTCATCTTCGTCGAAGCCGACCACGTCGAGGGTGAGCGTGCGGAACTTCTCGCTCATCGATTCTTTGTCCAGCACGCGGAGCACGGCATCCTCGCCGTGAATCGATGGCATGATCGAAACGCGGAAGTCGATGGCGCGCCCGTTGTACTTCACCCGGAAGCGGCCGTCCTGGGGCACGCGGCGTTCGGAAATATCCAGCTCGCTCATGACTTTGATGCGCGAGATGACGGTCGAATGATGCTCTTTGCCGATGGGTGGCATGGCCTGCGTCAGCACGCCGTCGATGCGGAACTTGATGACCACCGAGTCTTCCCGCGTTTCAATGTGAATGTCAGAGGCGCGCCGCTGCAGCGCGGTAAAGATCGTCGTATCAACCAGCCGGATGATAGGACTGGTATCGCCCGCGGCCGTCAGCTTATCGATGGTCAGCGTTTCTTCGGCGCCGGTGTTCTCGTCCTCGCGAATGATCTGGAAGCCTTCGCTAGCTTCTTCCAGAACACGCTGCGACTGCTCCGTCTTCTTCAGGATGTCGCTGATCTGTTTGAGCGTCGCCACTTTGGTGACGATCCGCTTTTGCAGCAGCAAACTGATCTCGTCGATCATCATCAGCTGGCTGGGATCGGCGATGGCGATAGCCAGCTTGCCGTCGGGGGTCTCTTCCAGAGGCACGAAGTTGTAGCGGAACATCAGCTCAGGGGAGAACTTCTTGAACAGCTCGTGATGAAGCTGGAAGTCGGTGAGATCGACAAACTCGCAGCGATAGCGCCGAGCCACGTCCTGGGCACGCTCCAGGTCGGTGATCGGATTGCCCGTCGCGATCACCTGCCCGCCGTTCTCGCCGTTTACGAAAAGTGATTTCTTCTCCGCCATCGCCATTTCTCGCATCCCCACGCCTAACCCAACTGCGGCTCAGTGGACTCCCAGGGTAAAGATCGGCAGATAAAGCGAAATCAACACTCCGCCAACAAATACTGCCATTACCATCAGAATCAGGGGCTCAATCAGCGCCATGGACGCGTTTAAAGCCGTCTGCACGTCTTCTTCATAGAATTCAGCCACCGAATTCAACATCGCTGGCAAGGCGCCGGTGGATTCACCAACCTCCAGCATCTCGACCGCGAGGTCCGGGAAAATATCCTGTTCCTCCAGGCTGTTCGCCAGTCCCTGGCCTTCGCGAACTCTTGCGCTCGCCCGCATCACACCCTTCAGGATGCGCCGGCTGCTCATCGAATTGCCCGCCGTCTCCATGCATGGCACCAGCGGCAGGCCGCCCTGCAGTAGGGTTGCCAGCATACGCGAAAAAGTTGCCACTTGATGCTTCAGCCGGATATCGCCCAGCAAGGGCAAGCCCAGAATAAAGCGGTCGATCTGATCGGCTCCTCGATCCGTCTTGCGCCATTGCGAGAACATAAGGATAGCGAGCACGATCCCGATGATGAAAAACGGGAAATATTTCTGCGTAATCTCGCCCACGCTTAGCATGAACAGAGTGACGGCGGGAAGTTTCGCGTCCAGGCTGTTGAACAGTTCGGCAAATTTCGGCACCACGTAGGTGAACAAAAACATCACCATGATGGTGACCACGGTGACCAGCAATGTGGGATAGATCAACGATACGAATAGCTTCTTGCGGAAGGTCATCGCCAGCCGCTGAAAATTGATGTAGCGGGCCAGTACCTCATCAATGGCTCCGCTTTTTTCTCCCGCCATCAGCGTTGTGGTGTAAATCTTAGGGACCATGGCATGCGCGGCGAAGGCCTCGGATAGGAGTTCGCCGCCTTTTACCCGCTCCCGCACATTCTCCAGAACCTGCTGTAGATTGCCGTCTTTTTGCCGTTTGATGAGCAGGTCCAGCGAGTTCAGTATGGGGAGTCCGGCCTTGATGAGGGTCAGGAATTGCTGGTTAAAGACCAGAAAATTCCCTTGCTTGAGTTTGCGCCGCCGGCGCAGCGAAAATCCGCCGGAGAAAATTCCCTGCGGCTTCACCCAGTAAACCAGATACCCTTGGGAGGCAAAGCGGTCGCGCACCTCGGCCGCCGAGTAACCCTGCTCCACCTGCTGGAGCAGACGACCCCGTTCGTCCGCGATTTTTACTACAAACTCCGCCATTTACCGTTTTTTCCCCGCCTCGTGACCCGTCTCAACCTGTAAGCTCAGTTTAACATCGTCGCTTCCCATCTTAACCGCCGATCCAACCTATTCACCGTATTTTCAAGTATCGCAAGTAACCCATCCTGGCAATCCATCACATTGTGCTTCCCAGGGTTAAGTCTATCTTCATCAATTCGATACCCGGAAGAACTGATCAGTTAGGGCTGCCTCTTCCCAGTTCGACTCTGTCAGTTACCTTCCAACTCACCCTCGACTACCTCGGTGCCAGCCGGGGGAGTGAATGCAAACGTCCCAGCCGGGATCTGGACATTCTCTTTTGCATCACTGAAACGATATTCGGTGCTCGATCCGTCGACTTCGTCGATCACGATTCGCACGATCCGATCATCCGGCGTGATTTCCAGCAAAATCTCGCTGACCCGGTCCGCCATGGCCTGCGGCACTCCCCGCAAAGCTGTATCCCCCGCGGTCAAGGGCGTCACATCGGAGGCCAGCGACAGCCCCTGCAACTCTTTCTCCAGCTTGCTTTTGCCCAACAAGAATGCCAGCGGAGAGCGTATGTCATCCACCTTTCGTGCCTCCGTCTTCCTCACCTGCCGGTCGCCCGGGACGTAAAACCACGCATCTCTCCCATCACTCACGAAGAGCTTCTCTCTGGGAGAACGGTACTCCCACCGCATCTTGCCAGGTTTTTTCAATCCGCCTTTCTCCAGCCAAAGCGTCCCGGATTCGGTCCGCTCCATCCCCGACCCGCGATAAACCTCCGTAAACTCTGCTCGTAAGGTGCGCAGGTGGTTGTAATGCTCATCGACGGCCTGCGCGATCGAGTGGACGTCTTCTGCAAGAGCGACGGCGAACAGCGTCACGGCGATTACAAATAAAACGGCTGGTCTCATCGCTAGATTTTACTCTTTGATTTTTTAGGTCGAGTTGCCCCACGGATCATGGTGAGCGCCGGAGTCCACCGTTTCGCCATCGCCATGCATACATCGAATACTGATGTGTTCCGCCAATCTTCTCCAGGGCGGTGCTCTCGCCCAACGCATGCTCCAGCAGAGGATTGTGGTAGAGCAAATAAATCTTCCGCGGACGCTCCCGCAGACTTTGCCCAAGATTCGCAATCACCCGTCTCAGGCCGGACTCCGGAAACGGATTAAAGAGAAACAGCAGAGTGGGTTCGACGGGAAAAGGAAACTCAGTCGCATCAGCGCAGATCGATTCGATCGCGAAGCACCTCTGCGACTCGCAGTGATACTGGTTGAGATTCTCTCGAGCGGCCTGATTCAGAGTGGGCAGGAGCTCCACGCCGACAATGCGGCGAAAGGGATAATCCGAAGCCATCAGCAGCGTTCGTCCCTTGCCCGAGCCTAGATCGATAAAAGTTAAGTCCTGAAAATCGAAGTCGTCCTGTCGCGAAAAAGCCCCGATCATTTCGTGAAAAAGAGCGGAATCGGTAGGCTGATAAGGCGAGTGAAAAACTCCCAGCAGCCGATCGTGCCAGCCAACGGCCGCGCTGGTCGTGTTGACGCGATGTTGCCAATCGTATTCCGCATCACCAAAGAGCCGTCGTCGCCGCTCCGGAGTCGAATCGCGAACAAACTGAAACAGCGCACTCAGCAGTTGACCCGTAGCCGAAAACCGGCCGTCGCGTGCGGCATTCTCCTTCCACCAATGCCGCGCCGAGCCCGCCAAACTGATTCGAGAGGAACTGGAAGAAGTACCGCCCATTCTTCGCCATGATAAGCGACGGCACGATTATTGGTCTTGCGAGTGGAATTTCGGGTGCGCTATAAATCCCGGAGGAAGGCCTCTGGTCGCGAATGCAAAATCCTCCGGCACGCGCACTTCGACGCGGCCTTCCGGCGTTAGCTTGTAAGGATGTCCGTCGGGATCGACGGGAATTCCGCGCAAGCCTTCGGCGGTCAAGAGTTCAGCCATTGTCGCCGGTAAACGGCCAGTACGCTCGCCAAAACGCGTAACCGCCTCCTGGAGATGTGAGACATCTTCATCGACGCGCAGCGCGCGCAAGTGTTCCCCCGCATTGGCGCGGATCTGCTTGTCCTGGCTGTTCTGGTAGGTCGCGGTCCAGAGCATTCTCGCCGTGTCAAACTCTCCCGCATGCTGCGCCATCTGCGCGGCCAGGACTCGCATAAAGGGATGTGCGTTCGGCACCTTCGAGCCGCGCTCGAACACCTCTGCGGCCTTGTTGTAATCCTGGAGGTTCATGTAGTAGACGAAGCCCAGGTTGTAATAGAGCCTCCAGTTGTCGGGGTTGTTCTGTATGCCGTATTCCATCAACCGAACCGCCTGCTCAGGTTGGCCCGCTCCATCGGGCGGCGGTGGCGCCAGAAAGCTCGCACCAAATTCGTAGGCCACTACAAGATGGGGATCAAGCTGGGTTGTGATCTGAAGCAAGGGAAAAAGCAGATTGTAGCTTTGGGCATAGTCATGATGCCGTCCGCCAAAATACTGCACGGCGCGAGTCCAATAGATATCGGCAAGAAGGCCATCATAGCCTAGACTGGCCCGCTTCAGTACCTTGGGCGAACCCAGGAACAAAACGTCTTCGGTGGTGGCCGGCGGACGGATTTGGTCGGTGCGATGCAGGATCAGGGCGCTCGCAGCCAGGGAAAAAACCAGACAGCCACCGGCGATCAGCGAGACTTTGCGGTGGTGATTCATTTCAGATTCCGGTGCTCGAAGATGAGTACAGCTCCACTCAGCGCCATGGCGGCATAGAACAAGGCGTACAAAGTGTTGTGCCAGATCAGGTGCGCGGCCACTGCCTGTTCATGGGCGATGGAGCCAACGACGTTAAACGCGGAAAAGTTGGGCACCAGATAAGCGGCTCCGGTTGCCACCCAGCGGGTGAAGCCGTGGGCCATGCCTGCGAAGCCGCGCAGATCCTCAGCGAAGCTGCCAATTACGAACAGGGAAAAGGCGAAGACAGCGGAAAGCAAGGGCGAAGAGAACGACGAGAACAGAAGAGACAACGAGCAGATGATCAGGAACTCGAGCACGATGAAATACAAGGCAATGAGAATGAGCGCGTCGGCTCTTACGAACTTGTGAGAAACGTAAAACAAGGCCGCAAAAACGCCGACACCCATGAAGAACGTATTGACAATCAGCGTCCCTGCCAGACCAAAGAACTTGCCAATGATGAATTCCCATCTGCGGACTGGGCGCGAAAGTACGGTGTAGAGCGTGCGCTTCTCGATCTCCTTGGAGACCAGACCAATGCCGATAAAAATGGCGATTACGACGCCGAACAGGGAAACGGCGGTGAGACCGAGATTGATGACCACCAATTTTTCGATGTCGATGGAAATCTGGCCGACCAGAACAGCTGCTCCCGAGAGCAGCAAGGCGAAAGCGATCAGGTTGTACAGCACGCGGTCCCGTACCGCTTCGCGAAAAGTATTGGTCGCAATATGCAGGACACGGGCTTTCATACTGTCTTCCCAGCCGTGGTCTCGGCACGCTGCAGCCTTTCGACGAAATAGGCCTCAAGCGAGGTGCGCACCGGCGTCAGCGCGATCATGCGGAGGCGTTCGCGGCGCAAGGCATCGATAGCCCCATCCTGCTGACTCTCGTCAATGATGGCCCGCACCGTGTCTCCCGTGAGATGGCACTCCGCCCCCAATGCCTTCATGGAGGCAGGAATTTGGGTCCCTTGCCAAATTACTTCCACTTTTCCTTGCACGCTCGAGGTTAGGTCCGCTACCGCGCCGATGCCGCGAAGTTCTCCTTTGTGAATGATGGCGACCCGGTCGCACAGCGTTTCAGCGTCGGAAAGAATGTGGGTGGAGAAGAATACGGTCTTGCCTTCTTGCTTGAGCTGTTCCATCAAGTCGCGGACTTCACGGCGCCCCATAGGATCCAGTCCCGACATGGGCTCATCGAAGAACACGAGCTTGGGATCGTGCAAAATGGCTTGCGCAATTCCCACACGCTGCAACATTCCTTTCGAAAACTTGCGCAGGTGTACGCCGTGTACATCCTTTAAGCCGACGCGATGCAGCGTGCTATCCACGCGGCAGGAGCGCTCTTTGGCCGGAACTCCGGACAGCTGCGCGTAATAATTCAGCAACTCGTGAGCGGTCAAGTGATCGTAGAAATAGGGTTGTTCGGGGAGAAAACCGATTTGCGCTTTCACTTCCGGGTCAGTCCACTCCTGGCCCAGAAGTCGCGCCGATCCCGAGGTAGGAAAGACCAGCCCCATGAGCAGTTTCAGCGTGGTAGTTTTACCCGCTCCGTTGGGACCCAGAAAACCAAATATCTCGCCATCTTCAACAATTAGACGCAGGGGACTCAGAGCACGTTTCGGCCGCTTGCGCCAGAATCCCACCATGTAAGTTTTTTCCAAACCAAGAATTTCAATCGCTGGCATGGGCACTCCGAAAGCATGGAATGGAAGAGATTATTTGCCAAGAGAATTATATGAAAGGAAACGGCATTTTTGAACCGGGTGAAAAGTTACGACGGTTACCGGTGACTTTTGCCCGGTTAACTTCTATCCCGGCGCGAGCCGTGCGACCAGAAGCGTGATGTATGGTAGTCGTTACCCTGTGCCAGAATTAATTGCCCATCGCAGGTAGCGCCGTGCAGGCGTTATAACTGGCGACCAAGGTGATGTTGCCGGCCGGCTGCAGGCGCACCACCGCGTCCTGAATGGAGCAGTAGGCCCGAGTGCCGGACAGCGTGCCCAAAGGAGTGCCGGTTGAAAGGAACTGGTCGTTGACGTTGCTACCGGCACTCGCTGATCCCACGGCGCTGAAGGTGTAGCCGCTTTTGCCTAAGCCGCCGTTATTCGTCGCCAGAGAGTTATCGATGATGCATCCGGTAGCGATGCCCGGACTGCAGGGAGAAGCGCCGCCCAGCGTGCTCATCGACGCGGGGTAGCCCAGTGTTGGATAGGTCGCAAAATAAGCAATTTCGGCGGTGTTAATCATTCGAACGGAAGCTGCGGCGGAAGAGTCATTGGCCGACATGCGGGCGCGCAAGAGATTGGGGATAGCGATCGCCGCGATGACCAGAATGATGGCGACCACAATCAGCAACTCAATTAATGAGAAACCCTTTTGTTTCCGCATCGAGTGCTCTCGCTTTCAAGCTCTGCCTGGACCGTTCCCTAGGTTCGAAAGAGACCCAGACATAAAGTCTGAGTGGCATGCGGGGGACCAAATCGACGGGGTCCTTGTACCTTGGTCACAATTCGCTCAAGCGCCTTATATTCAGCCGGATGCCGATTCAATCCGACGTTCACAGGCAAACTGCACGGTCTTAGCACTTGTAGCTTTCGTTGCTTTGACAAACGGTGTCAGTTTGCCAAAGAAAGCAATGCCAGAAAATAAGAAGAGAGCAGCGAAGTTGCCTTCGCTGCTCTCGGTTTTGTACCAGGTGCTCCACCAACCGCTAAGTTAGTTCGACAACGGGGTCAGAAGCTGGCAGGCGCCGTATGAGGCAACCAGTGTGATTGTGCCGGCAGCCTGGGTCCGAACCACACCGTCATCCACGGCGCAATACGCCTTGGTACCGCTGGTGGTTCCGAGCGGTGTAGCGGTGGTATAGAACTGGGGCGGAGTGGTGGCCGTAGCAACGATGGGATTAGCAGCGAAGTTGTAGCCGCTCTTACCCAAGCCTCCGGGGCCGTTGTTGGACAGGTTGTTGTCGATCAGGCAGGCCGTAGTTGTGCTCGGAACGCAGGCCACGTTGACCGCTCCACCCAAGGCTGCCAAGTTGGTATAGCCAATCGTGGGATAGGAGGCGAAGTAACCGACTTCACCGGTGATGATGGTGCGCTCGCCAGCCGCCGCAGACGAATCGTTGGCTGCCATCTTGGCGCGCATCAGGTTAGGAATAGCGATCGCTGCAATGATCAGGATGATTGCCACCACGATCAGCAGCTCAATCAGTGAGAAACCCTTCTGTTTCCGCATCTCTTTTTTCCTCTCGTTTCCTCGTTAAACTATGCTGGTCATGGAATGACGCAGTCGGGCTTGATATTCGCACTTGCCGGGCCAAACAGGGTAGTTACCTTGGTTCTGGTCGGGTCTTGCGGCAAGGGTCTTATTTTCATGACAAGGCCAAACTTCAGTCCCTATTCTAAAGCTTCTCAAACCCTTGCACTTTGCCAAAATGCGTCGGGAGGCTGACAATTCCTGTCATTTTGGGAAAAGAACCCCCACTTAGAATGGGCCAATCGCTGTAACTTGCACCGGAGCGGCTATGGCGGATCATCTGTCTATTAGGCCCGAGGGTTGGAGTCGTTCCAGCGCCTTACGCGCCCCACTCTGATACGGATGCAACTGCAACTCCGCTTTGTACTCGTCGATGGCAGCGGATAGTTGAGAAACTTGTTCCAGGGCATCTCCCAACTCAAAGTGAAAGCCGTCAGCGGTAGGTTGAAGTTCCAGTGCTTTCTTAAGATAGGGAATCGCGTCTTGCGGGCGATGCTGTAGCAGCCGGATCTGGCCCATTCCAAACCAGGCTGTAGCCAAGGAAGGATTAAGTTGCAGCGCTGCAGAGAACCAGTGCTCCGACTGGGGAAGATCTCCGAACTGCTGAAACGCGAAGCCGGCGAAATCCGCGGCGCGCCAGCCCGGCTCCAATTCGTAAGAGCGAACGAAGTGAGGGGCGGCCTCGGCGAATTTGCCGTGTGCGCTTAGAGCGGAACCGTAGTTCAGCTGCGCCCACTCGTTCTCGGGAGCGCGACTGACGGCGCGCGAAAACAGAATGACATCATTTGCCCAATATTCGGATTGGATCGCGCTGGCAAAGGCGAGAGTTACCGCGATGCACACCGCTAAAGGCCGGACCAACTGCTGCTCCGGCCATTTCCTCCGTATCCAGGAATAAGCCGATCCGGCCAGCAGCGCCACGCCGAGCATGCTCATGTACATGTAACGGTCGTGGACGAAATCGTCTTGGTTCATCCAGCGCAGGTTGAAGGTAGGAAGCTGAGGCAGAGTCAGCCACGCCAAGGCCACCCACAGTCGAGGAGCGTGCCTTGCCACCTGGATGGCGAATGAGGCTAGAGCGATGATGGTGATCGACGCAAGAAGAAATTGTGCGCTGCCTGCGGATTCGATCAGATGGAAGTCGTATTGCGGGCTCAGGCCTGCAGGCACAAGCACACGATAAAGATTGAAAAGAAAAATCTCGGGCGCGGTTAGCAGAATGGCGCTCCACGCGACTGGCGAAGATGCAGCCTCCGCGCCGCGAAGAACCCAGGATCGCAAGGCCAGCCAAAGGACAGCCATCACCGCGTAGGGTGAAATTGCCTTCAGCAGAAAGCGCGCGGAAGATATTGATCGCACGTCGCCGGCGCGATCGAACCAGAGGTCAACCAGGATAATTCCGGGCAGGACGATGCTCACTTCTTTCGTGAACAGCGCTAAAAGGAAGAAAGTTCCGGCCAGAATCCACTCGACGCCAGCATTCCGCTGCTGCCTGCGGGCTTTGCGATAGATCAAAAAGCTGGCGAAGCACAGCGCGGCAGCGAGGGGATCGTTGACCGAGGAGATCCATGACGCGGATTCGACTTGCAGAGGATGCAAGGCGAAGATCGCGCAGGCAAACAGTGCCGCGCTTGCGTCCTTCAATAATTCGCGCGCCACGAAGAAAGCGAGGACCGAGGCCACCAGGTGAACCAAAACGCTGGTAACGTGAAACCAGTGAGGGTTAAGGCCAAACAACGTTTTGTTGAGCAGGAACCAGAGCGTAAGTAACGGCCGATAAAAGCGCGCTTCCATTCCGCCCATCGGTGCCCACAACTGATGGGTGAATAAGAATCCGATCCGGCCCCAGACTAAATCCTGATTTTGCGGAATCTGGGGCGGGTCGTCATAGACCCATCCATAGCTGAAGGTAGATGCATAAGTTACGAGCGTCGCTAGCAGCAAGCCCGCCAGAGGGACCAGTTCGGTAGGAGGCGGTGAGTAAGCCGGTTTTTGGGTTTTAAGCTGGGGCACAATTTGCAGTTCAGTGTTCCCAGCTTACAATAAGCCTGCTCCTCCTATGTCTAACCCTCTTGAGTCCCTGCAGATCGATGCAGACGTGGCGCGAGCATGGACGCTGCCATCAAATCTTTACACGGACTCGACTATCTTCGCGGTTGAGAAGGAAAAGATCTTTGCGCGAAGCTGGCAGGTGGTAGGACATCACGACCAGGTGGCGAAAGCAGGCGACTACTTCACGACCGAACTGGTGGGCGAACCACTTTTAGTTGTGCGCGGCAGCGATGGAAAACTGCGTGCCTTCTTTAACGTGTGCCGTCATCGCGCGGGACCGCCGGCAGAAGGCTGCGGTTCGCGAAAGCTCTTTCGCTGTGGCTATCACGGCTGGACCTACGATCTTGAGGGTACGCTGATCAGCGCGACGGAAATCGATGGCGTGGAAGAATTTCGTCCCGCAGATTTTGCGCTGGCGCCGGTCCGGGCGGAGGAGTGGTTCAACTTTGTCTTTGTGAATCTCGACTGCGACGCGCGGCCTGTGCGCGAGAGTCTGGGTGAGTTGCCGCGGCAAGCGGAGAGGTTTCCGTTTGCCGGGATGAAGCTGTTCGAACGCCGCACCTACGAAATGGAATGCAACTGGAAAACCTATGTCGACAATTATCTCGAGGGCTATCACTTGCCCAGCGTGCATCCGGGACTGAATCGAGAACTCGATTACAACGCGTACCTAGTAGAACCGTCTGCGGCGCACGTTCGGCAGTTTAGTCCGATTCGCGGGGCGCAGCCCGGGGATACGACGCCGCGGCGCTATCAGGAAGCGCGCGAGGACCTGACCACCGACTACTTCTGGATCTTTCCCAACTGGATGCTGAACTGTTATCCCGACAATATTTCCTTGAATATTGTGCTACCGCTCGCGCCCGAGCGTTCTCTTGCCATCTTCGAGTGGTACTTGCCGGAGCGGGAGCATGGCAGCGCGAACGCCAGAGCTTCGGTGGAATTTAGCGATCAGATTCAGATCGAAGATGTGGGCATCTGCGAGAAGGTGCAGAAGAACCTAAGGTCGCGGAGTTACTCGCGAGGACGGTTCAGCGTGAAGCAGGAAAAGGGCGTGCATGCCTTTCATCGAATGTATACAGAGCGGATGAAAAGAGGCTTGAGCGCCGAGAACGCAGACCACGCCGAGTCGAGCGGCACATCTTAAATCCGTGGCGGGAAGGAATTTTATTTCTCGGCGGGTTCTGCGTTCTCGGCGGTAGATCTTCTTTCATTGCGCTTTTACTAGCAAGCACGTCACGTCATCGTGTTGGGGTGTGTTGCCGACGAATAGATCCAGTTCGGCCATCAGGCGGTTGAGCATTTCTGCGGGGGTGCTCGCGGCTTCTGCTGCGATGGCGGAAAGAAGGCGGGTTTCACCGTACTCGTCCTGGCGAGCGTTTTCGGCCTCGACCACGCCGTCTGTGAAGATGACGAGCCAATCGCCGGGCGCGAGTGCCACGCTCGCAGATTCGTACTTGGCTTCGGGCTGAATGCCGAGGGGCAGCCCGCCAACGTCCAGGCGCTCGATCAATCCGTTACTGCGGCGCAAAATTGGATTATTGTGGCCTGCGTTGATGTAGGTAAAAACGCGTCGGGCCGCGTCGTACTCGGAGAGAAATGCGGTAGTAAAACGCAATCCGCCCTGACTGTTGGAACAGGCGTACTTGTTCATGTCTGCCACAAGCTCGGGCAGGGCGACTTGAACTGTGGAGAGGGTTTTGAGACTGGCCTGAAACGTAGCCATGAGCATGGCTGCGGGAATGCTTTTTCCGGCGACGTCGGCCACGGCGAACACTACGCGATTCTCCTCGGTAGTTCTTCCAGGACGCGGGAAGACGTCGTAGTAGTCCCCGGCGACGGTATTGGCGGGTCGGGTAGTGTAAGCGACTGAGATGCCGGGAATTTGCGGCGGCGCTCCGGGAAGTAGCCAGGTCTGGATCTCGCGCGCAATTTGCAAGTCGCGCTTCATTACGACGCGGTCGGCAATCTCTAGCATGAGCAGCACGAACATCAGCAGGCCGCCCCAGAAATGGAAATCGAGTTCGACGACGTGCATCTCGTGATCGCCGCCGCGGTAGCTGAACCCGCTGCTGGGAAACACGAGCATGACCAGCGCAGCCAGCAGCAGGACTCGGCGCGCGGGCGAAAGTTTTTCGAGAACCGCCCAGAAAAACTCCTTGGCTACGTGAAGGTGGTGGCCGCGGCGGGTCAGCCCTTCCGGCGTCTTGGCGGCGACGTCGCGAGAATAGAGGCGGTAACTGGCACGGGCCTCGGTTTCGAACTGGGACCAAAGTTGAGTGAGTTCGAGACCTTCCGTGACGCGCCGCCAGAATAGCCGCAGGCGCACTCCCAACGGCGGACGTTCAGCGGGAGCCGGAGGGGAAGCGGTCGCCATAGGATGGTGCGATTATAGAAGAAGAGAAACGACCATACTTCCGATTGTCGATTTCCAATCGCCGTTGGTTTCAGAAATCGGCAACAGAAATCGCAAATTGAAAATTTCAGAACAGCGCCAGCTGTTCGTTGAACGCTTGTACCGGCCATTTGTCGGTATACATCGCTCCCCGCGGATCGGCACGCTTGATGCCGTATTTCTGTCGGAATTTCGCTATCAGTTGCCCTATCCGCTTGCCATAGGAAGGCGGCAAAAAAGAGCGATCCTGATAACGCTTGCGATAGTTCTCGAGCAAATGCGGGAACTCTTTTGCGAGGAAGGGAAGAAAGATCGCCGCCGAACATGGTTTCAGAAACAGTGGCCCGGCGAAGATGTGGCGCGCTCCGGCTGCAGCGGCGGCGCGCACCACATCCTCCAGACCCAAGGCAGAATCCGTGATTCCGGGCAGGACCGGGGACGAACTGACGCCCACGTTGATTCCAGCTTCGCTGAGCCGGCGGACTGCGTCGATTCGCAAGTCGGGGCGAGGGGCGCGGGGCTCCAGAATTCGCGCCAGTTCCACATTCATTGTGGTTACGGTAATGTGAATCGACAACGCGTTATTGAGCGCAAGTGCGCGCAATAGATCGAGGTCGCGAACAATGAGATCTGATTTGGTGACGATGCCCAGTTCGAAGCCGCGATGACGAGCAAACTCCTCCAGAATGCCCCGCGTGACTTCATAACGACGCTCCGCCGGCTGGTAGGGATCGGTCGCGGTGCCCAGAGCAATGGCTTCTCCGGGCTCGACGCGACGCAAGTCGCGCCGCAGCAACTCCGCTGTGTGCTGCTTGACGTAAATTTTCTGCTCGAACTCCGCCCCATCGCGCATTTCCATGAATTCGTGGGTGTAACGGGCATAGCAGTATTTGCAGGCGAATTCACAGCCGCGGTAGGGATTGATGGTCCAGGTAAACGGCAGCCGGCGATTGCTGATGCAACGGTTCAGCAGGGAACGCGCGGGCAGGGTGAAGTACTCCACATGATGGCCTTCGCGAAGCGATTCGCCCTCGGATGCGAGACGGGCGATGCCGACGAGCGGCGACTTCTCAGGGACAGGAAACAAGGGCAACACTGGGCTCGACATATTCGCTGTTTGTTCGCCAAATATAGAATGCTAAAAGTGTGGCTGTCAAGGGGGCGCACGCTTCGCAAAACGGTGAGTCCTAGATCCCTGCTATGCTGTGCTCGAGATTTAGGGCTGGGTGGCGGGTTTTTCGGCCGGCTTCTCAAACAATTTGGGATCGACCGTTGGATTCAGCTCCAGCGCCGTGTACTGAGCCGTACTGGAATCCTGACCATTCTGCTTGTTGTGGCGAACCATCGGAAGATTCAGGCCGCTTACTGGTTTCCAGTCGTCCAAGTCGGTCTCACCCTGCACCGGACCAGTTTGGCCAAGGGTTCTGTAGGTTTCCTTTAAGACGTGGCCGCTCTGCGGGTCGACAAACCAACGGATGGCGGCGCCGGCGGCGTTCACGTCCACAATGCGAACCTCGGTGTCTCCGACTTTTTCGCTCCCGCCTGCGCGGAAGAACACGTTGGCGTCCTTTGAGTGAGCAGCGATGAAAATGGGGTCTCGCCTGATCTGCTCGAGGGTTTCGTTTTTTCGGGCCTCAGGCCAGTTCTGAACCGCTCCATTGGGAAGATCGACAAATGCCGCATCCGGTGTGGCCACGATTGTTACAGCACCATTGGGGGTTTGCATCTCAGCATGCAAATGGTCGGGGAAGACGACCACGGTTTCCATCTCCATGGGGAAGTCGCCTTGCGGCGTTTTCTGGGTGAAGGTGACATCCGCCTTAATCGCCTTGATGGGCGACAGTTTGGCCTCGCCACCCATGGCAGCGACCACTTTCGCCGCCAGGGCCTTGCCCTCAGCGTTCGAGGCGGTGGGCTTGGCATTCTCTTCTTCCTTCGCTCCCTCTTTCGCTCCGGGCGGAGGCGGAATGGTGATATCGATTTCCTTTACCGGCCCGAGGGACGAGAGAGGTTTGTCGAACTCTTTCGTGTTGCCGACCACAAGCACGGCAAGTTGGTCACGATGGACATACTTCGCGGCCACGCGATTGACATCGGCGGCAGTTATTTTCTGAATTTCCGCTGGATACCGGTCGAGCCAGTCCGCAGGATATCCGTAGAATTCGTACGTCATACGCTCGGCGAGAACCTTGTCGGGCGAGTCGAGGCGGAAAATGAATGCGTTGAGAATCGCGTCTTTGGCGTGCTTGATCTCATCCTCGGTAATGGGATTCTTGGTGACATTGTCGATGTCCTCGTCGAGAGCCTGGATAGACTCGATCGTGCTTTGGCTCTTGGTCCCGGCGACAAATTGCAAGATGCCGGGATGACCGAAATTTGTGCCGATGCCGCCACCTACGTTGTAAGCCAGGCCGCGTTTGGTTCGGATGTCGTTGAACAGGCGCGAAGAAAATCCGCCACCGAACGCTTCGTTGAATACAGAGATGGCGTAGTAATCGGGATTGTTGCGCGTTGTGCCGAGCGCCACCATGTGGATGCTGCTTTGATTTACATCCTCTTTTGGAATGAGGTAATAGCCCGCTGACGCCGGCTGAAACTTGATTTCACTTTTCGGAAGGTCCGCACCTTTGGGCCAGGACTCGAACGCAGCCCGCAGCTTTGCTTCCATCGCGGAAGAATCAAAATCGCCGCTCATCCCCAGGATGATGTGATTTGGATGAATGTAAGTTTTGTGCCAATCGATCAAATCCTGACGAGTGATGGCTGCGATGGTGGCATATTCGGGCCCACGCGCGTAGGGGTTGTTCGGTCCGTAGGCGAGCTTGGCGGATTCGCGCGCCGCAATTTCTCCGATCTCATCGTTACGACGCGAAATGCTGTCGTCGGCTTGCTTTTGCGCCAGGTCGAGTTTGTCAGCGCGGAATTCGGGATGCTGCAGCAATTCAGCGAAGACTTTGAAAACGTCATCGAAGTCGCCTCTCAGGCAGGACAAGCTGATGCTAGTCGAGTCGGGACCGGCACCCGTCTCCACTTTGGCGGCACGCACTTCGAGGAAGTCGTCCAGTTGATCGCCGGTTTGGGATTTGGTTCCGCCCGTGCGCCAGACTTCGCCGAACAGTTCGAGCAATCCAATTTTCGCGGCGGGTTCGTTGCCTGATCCGCCGCGAATGCGCGCCGAGCCGTTGATCAGCGGGAGTTCATGATCTTCCTGAAGGAAGATCACCATGCCGTTGGAAAGCTGAATGCGCCTGGGCTGTGGCGGATGGAAACTCGGCAGAGTGGGAATCGGAATCTGCTGCCAGTCGGTGGCTTGCGATGTGGCCCACGGAGTCAACGACAGCAGACTCGATGCAGTTAGCAAAACCATCCAAAGGCTGCGCTTGTTTTTCATTGCGCACCTCCCTGATCCGCAGAGCCTTGGCTGGCTGAGCTTTGATCGCCAGGGTCCTGTCCGCCGCTCGCTCCAGGGGCGCCGACAGTTTCGATCACACCGACGGTACGGTTGGTGTCGTTGAAGGTTGCGTTCGCTACGCGTCGAATGTCGGCCTTGTTTACTTTGTCGATGCGGTCCACGGAACGAAATAACTCGCGCCAGTCGCCGTAGCGAGTCTGGTAGGTCGCCAACTGATTCGCCAGGCCCTCGTTGTCTCCCAGGCTGCGAATCAGGTTGGCCTTGGTGCGGGTTTTGATCATCTTCAATTCGTCGTCGCTGATGTCTTCCTTCTTCAGCCTCTCAATCTCCACATGAATCGCGTCCGCCACTTCCTGCGGCGTATGACCGGGTAGGGGAAAAGCATAGAAGGCAAACAGGTGCGGATACTTAATTCCGGGCAGTCCGCTGAATCCGGCGGAGAACGAAGCGATCTTCTTGTCTCGCACTAGGGCCCGATAGAGGCGAGAAGTGCGGCCTTCGGACATGAGATCGGTGATGGCGTCGAACACCGCGTCGTCGTTGGTTCGGTAATCGGGTCTGTGATAGCCCTCGAGGTAGAGTGGCTGCGTTTTTTCCTGCAATACGACTTTGCGCTCGGAATTCTGCGGCGGCTCGGTGGTGGTGGTTTCATCGGGCTTGTGGCTCATGGGGAGACGGCCGAAATATTTTTCCAGAATCGGCATCACTTGCTCGGCTTTCACATCTCCGGCAATCGCAACCACCATGTTCGCCGGAACGTAATACTGAGCGAAAAACTGCTTCGCGTCGATAGCCGAGAAGGAATTCAAATCGGACATCCAGCCCACAGTCGGGCGGTGGTAAGGATGAGCCTCGAATGCGGCTGCGGTGAATTGTTCCAGAAGTCGGCCGATGGGGTTGCTATCGGTGCGCAGGCGGCGCTCCTCAATGACCACATTGCGCTCTTTGTAGAATTCGCGCAGCACGGGATGAAGGAAGCGCTCTGATTCAAGGTAGGCCCACAGCTCCAGACGATTCGAAGGAAGCGAGTAGTGGTAGCCGGTCTCGTCGTAATCGGTGAAGGCGTTGAGGTCCTGGCCGCCGTTCTGCTCGATGATCTTGCCAAACTGGTTCGGCACGACGTATTTGTCGGCTGCAGCGATGGCGTCTTTCCAGGCTTTTTCCAGTTCCATCAACTTGGCTTCGTCGCGGCCGACCGTCTTGTCGCGCTCCGCGATGTAGGCGGCATAAGCGATCTCAACTTTTTCCAGCGCCGGCTTTTCGGCAGCGTAGTCGGAGGTGCCAATCTTGTCCGTGCCTTTGAAGGCCATGTGCTCGAACATGTGGGCCAGACCGGTCTGGCGCATGGGATCTTGCGCCGAGCCCGCATCGACCAAAGTGAAGAAGGAGAACACCGGAGCCTCGGGCCGCTCGCAGACGATCAGAGTCAGACCGTTTTCGAGTTTCTTCACCCTGATGCGCTTTTCGAAAGAAGTGACATCTTGCGCTGCGGCGAGGGCGGCGAGCAGCAGAATAAGAGAAAGGGGCCTTAGCATGCGATGTTTCATCGGACCTCCGGAAGATCAGACGGATATGCGTCGACAGCCATGGTTAGACGAATATGAGGGGCAGAAGTTTGAAATTACGTGGCAGGCGGGGAGGTTGTCAAACTCGCGGTACGTTCATGGAAGAAACTGCGTAGGGATACAGCAGTATTTTGCGATGGCCGAGGTTTGAGGCACAATGCCTGCTGGAGCACACGCGCCATGGATTCGAGCATTGAGGTTCAGGGCAAGCAACTCAAGTTGTCGAATCTGGAAAAAGTCTTGTACCCCGCTGCAGGATTTACCAAGCAGCAGGTTATCGATTACTACGTCCGTATCGCGCCCGCGATTTTGCCACATTTGGCGGGGCGCGCGCTCACCCGCAAGCGCTATCCCAACGGCGTGGACGAAGAATTTTTCTATGAGAAGAATGCGCCGCAGCACCGGCCGGACTGGCTGAAGACCGTTCCCATCTGGAGCGAAGGGAATCATCGAACGGTCCACTACATTCTGGCCAACGATCTGCCGACGCTGGTATGGCTGGCGAATCTGGCCGCGATAGAACTGCATCCTTCACTCGCGCTTGCTAAAGATATTACTTGCCCCACGATGATGGTCTTCGACCTTGATCCTGGGCCACCCGCCAACATTGTGCAATGCTGCCAGGTGGGATTGTGGCTGCGCGAGGTTTTCGAGCATTTTGATTTGCAGAGTTTTCCGAAGACTTCGGGCTCCAAGGGCCTGCAAATATATGTTCCGCTTAATACTCCGACCAGGTACGAATTCACGAAGAATTTTGCGCACGCGCTGGCGCAGTTGCTGGAACATGACCATCCCGAGCTGGTGGTGTCCGACATGAAGAAACAGATGCGAACGGGCAAAGTGTTCGTTGACTGGAGCCAGAACGACGAGCACAAAACAACCGTGGCTGTTTATTCGCTGCGGGCCCGGGAGCGGCCCACGGTTTCAGCGCCCGTGAGCTGGGAAGAGGTGGAACGAGCGCTGAAAAAGAAAGATGCAAACCTGCTAGTGTTTGAAGCGCGCCAGACGCTTGCACGGGTGGGGAAGATGGGCGACTTGTTTGCTCCGGTGAACGAATTGAAGCAGAGTTTGCCGAATCTCAAGGGACTTGCGGCTTCGGCCGTAGAAAAAACCGAGGAGCCGATTTCGATCGCTGCTCCAGCGGAAGAAAGGCCAAAGCGGGCCCGCAGCCATGCCGCACCGAACGCCGTCAAGCCGCCGTTGCGCAAGTCGCGACGCAAGGTATAATCCGCTTCGCTACGAAATTATTCTCGAGACCTCGCCATGCCTCAACTCTTTGTTGGGACTTCCGGATGGGCCTACCCGGGCTGGAAGCCTGATTTCTATCCCGCCAAGCTGGCGCAGAAAAAGTTTCTCGGACATTACTCAACCCAACTCAATACGGTCGAGGTCAACTTTACTTTTCGGCAACTGGTGAAGGAGAGCACGATCCAGAACTGGATTCAGGAAACCCCCACTCACTTTCGTTTTGGAGTGAAAGCGCACCAGGTGATCACCCACATCAAGCGTTTGAAGGGGACGGAGGATTTCGTGCCGCGTTTCCTGATGACGATTGAACCCTTGGCAAGCGCCGGCAAGCTTGGACCGGTGCTGTTCCAGTTGCCTCCCAATCTGAAGATCGATCTCGTGCTGCTCAAGGATTTCCTGGCACTGTTGCCGCGTACCTTGCCAGCGGCGTTTGAATTTCGCCACGAGTCGTGGTTCGCTAATACCACGTGGGAGCTGCTGAAGTCACGCGGCGTCGCACTGTGCGTGGCCGAGACCGAAGAGCGCACCACGCCGGATGTGGCCACCGGCTCGTTCGTTTATTATCGCTTTCGCAAGCCGAGTTATACGGGGGATGAACGCCGAGATATGGTCGCCCGCATGGGAGAGCACATGGCTGCCGGTCGCGATGTTTTCGCATATTTCAAGCATGAGGAGACGCCGGAAGGCGCGTTGTATGCGGTGGATCTGCTGCGTGGCGCCAGCCAGACGTAGCCGGCGACGCCCGCATGAGGGGCAATTGTTTGAGCATCTTCTTCATTACTTTCCTCAGAGTCCGATAACGCGCATACTTTCTCATCCCTCGGTATGGCCGTAGAAGCCAACTCGCGCGTGGTCTCCTGTTTTCTCGATTACTTGCGAATCGAGAAGGGACTGGCGCCACTTTCCATCAGCGCTTACGCCACAGACATTAGCCAGTTTGCGGAGGTTCTGGAAAAGCGCAAACGGCTACTGCTGTCTGCTCGCCGTTCGGATGTACGCGAGTTCCTGCAACAGCTTTTTTCGCATCAAGTGGATGGCCGCAGCGTAGGACGAAAACTCTCGGCGCTGCGCCACCTCTACCGTTACCTGCTGCTGGACAAAAAAATCGATTACGATCCCACGCTCGACATTGAATCGCCCCGACAGTGGAAGGTTTTGCCGAAGGCGCTGGCTCGCGACGAGGTGGAAGCGACCCTGGGTGCCCCGCTTAAGCGCCGGAGGACTGCCCGTGATGCGCGACACGCATCTGCACTGGCGGCAAGGGATCGCGCCATGTTGGAAGTTTTCTATGCGGGAGCGCTGCGAGTCTCGGAAATCGTCAACGCTAAGCTGGAAGATCTTAAGCTCGACGCGGGTTACATGTTGGTGCGTGGCAAAGGCGACAAAGAGCGCGTGGTTCCTTTAGGACGATCAGCCCAGGATGCGCTCAGCGAGTATCTGAAGACGGCCCGCCCGGATCTGGCGGTGGGGAAGCGAAGGGGAGCGGCGGTCGCATCAATTAACAATTCGCCCTCACTATTTATTGCGCGCGGAGGTCGGAAACTGACGCGCCAGCGTATCTGGCAGATGGTGCGGGCTGCCTCCTCTGATTCGGGGCGGGCTGCTTCTCCACACATGCTGAGACATTCGTGCGCCACGCACATGGTGGAGAACGGCGCCGATCTGCGCACCGTGCAAACCATCCTGGGTCATGCCGATATCTCGACCACGCAGGTCTACACGCATCTGGCACTGGAGCGACTCAGAACCGTGTATCAGAAGCATCACCCGAGAGCGAAGGCGAGATGAGATCTACTGGCAAGATCGGAGCCACCACGGAGGCACGCAGACCCGGAGAAAGCGTCGCGTCTGTGACGCCGCGCCTCGTCGGCAGCCCTTGGCTTGGTCAAACCATAGTGGCCAAGGCGGTCGCTGATTTTATCCATCATCTGCGGGAGCGCAACGCTTCGCCGCACACCATTAAGGCATACAGCCAGGATCTGGTTCTCTTCTCCGCCTTTGCCGGTTCTCGGGGATGGAAGCAGATCGATCACATCGCCGTGCGAGTTTTTCTTTCGCAACTCTACGACAAGGGCCTGAGCAAACCTTCAGTGGCGCGCGCCCTGGCGGCAGTGAGGTCACTCTACCGTTGGCTGGCGCGGGAAGGTATGGTGGAACAGAATCCGGCGAAGCTGGTCGCAACGCCGAAGCTTCCCAAGAGACTTCCGCGCGTGCCCACGATCGAAGAAATGAATTCCGTGATCGACGGCGAAATGCCCAAGGTGGCGGCTTTCCCCGAGCGTGACCGGCTCATGCTGGAGCTCCTCTATGGATGTGGCATCCGCAATTCGGAATTGACAGGGATCAATCTCGATGACATTCGGTTGAGTGCCGAAGCCATTCTTATTCGCGGAAAAGGAAAAAAAGAAAGGTACGTTCCCTTTGGCGAGTCGGTGAAGAGCGCACTTGCAGCGTATCTGCCGGAGCGGCAAAAGATCTTTGGCCCGGGCCACAACCCCTCAGATGCTTTGCTCATAAACTGGCGTGGCGGACGACTCACCACGCGCAGCGTTGGCCGCATCATCAAAAAGATTGCTGTCGCGAAAGGTTTATCGCCGGATGTGCACCCACACACGCTGCGCCATGCCTTCGGCACGCATATGCTGGAAGAAGGCGCCGACCTGCGCGCCATTCAGGAGTTACTCGGGCACGAACGTCTTGCCACTACACAGCGCTACACGCAGTTATCGATGAGGCAGGTGCTGCAGGTGTACGACCAGACGCATCCAAGAGCAAAATGAAATAGCCGGCGTGACGCCGGCGCTTCAAATTACGAATGCTTCTGTAACTCTTCCCACATCTCGACCACTCGGGCTTTCAACTCGGCAGTCAGCTTTTCGTAAGTCGCTTCCGACGCCTTACTCTCCGACGGCGGATTGATGGGATCGCCGAACACCATCTTGAGGGCAGTGAATCCCTGAAACCCCTTGTTTCTCGGCCAGGCTTTGTAGAATCCCTCAATCGCCACGGGCACGATCGGCACCTGCATGTGAATCGACAATATGGCGGCGCCCTTCTTGAAGATTCTCGGTGCGCCGTCGATCGAGCGCTCGCCTTCGGGATAAAGAATAAGCGGGCGTCCCTGCCGCAGTCCGAACGCACCGGCACGCATCGCCGGAATCAGATTCGCGTCGGGATCGACGACCACGATGCGCAGCGAACGAGCGAGCCGCAGCATGAATCCCGTCCCGAATATTTCGCTCGTTCCCACGGCAAAGACTTTGTCAAAGACGGATGGTGGAAGAGCGCCCGCCAGAATCAGGGGATCGAGATAGCTCTGGTGATTGGAAGAGATAATATATGTACGATTCTTCGGAAGGTTTTCAATTCCGCGCACATGCAAATGAAAACGGTCGAGCGCGACCATATTTGTCAGCCGAGAAACCAAGTACCAAAATGTGGCGCTGATGGGTTGTGGTCGGGCCAGTTGGATCACGTCCGAGGGATCCGGCTGTTCCGCCAAAATTGCTTTCCACCCGGCGAAAGCGTGGCGCTTTCCTGGCGCACGGCCGCCGATTGACGCGCTTTGTAAAACCGCGTCCAAAACGTCACGCACCGTGTAAATTCCAGAGAGCTGCGACTCCTCGACATCCCCTCCCAGCTTTTCTTCCAGGTGGCTGAGCAACTCCACGCGCTGCATGGAATCGAGTCCCAGATCGAGTTCCAGATTGTGGGTAGGTCGAAGAGTCGCAGGCGCCGAAGGTGCTGATTCGCGCACAATCTCAAGAGCACGCTGGACATCAGGCTGATCGAGCCATGCCGTTTCGTCAGGAGTGGGTGGCTGTTCGGCAGGTAATTCTGAATCATCTGCAATTTTCCGCGATTGATCCGCTGCCACGCGTTTCTCTACTTCGAAGCGCTTGATTTTGCGGGTGGTGGTGCGCGGCAAGTCCTCCGGCCAGATTTCATAGCTGCCAATGCGCTTGGTGGAAGGAATCTGCTGCGACAGGCTTTCAATATCGAAGCGAATGACTTCCTTCGCATTCACAATCTTTTTCTGGCGCAGCACATCGAAATTGGGCACGATCACTGCGTGCAGCCGGTCGCCGCCTTTCCCGGGCTTGCCTTCGATTCCCATGACGGCCAACTCTTTGATGTAGGGGGATTTCAGGTAATGTGCCTCAACTTCTTCCGGATAAATATTCTTCCCATTGCTGAGGACGATCACTTCTTTCTTACGCCCGGTGAGAAATAAATTTCGATCGGCGTCAAAGTGACCGAGATCGCCGGTGTAAAACCAGCCATCGCGCAACACGGCAGCTGTGGCATCCGGACGGTTCCAATAACCCTTCATCACCACAGAACCGCGCAACACTACTTCGCCCGTCGCGGGACCTCCATCCTCATCAGGTCGATAGTCGACGATCTTTGCCTCCACGCCCTTCATTGCTTTGCCGACCGAACCAATCACATTGTTGCCGGGGGAGTTTGCGAAGACGGCCGCGGTTGTTTCCGTCAGCCCATAGGCTTGCAGGACGTCGATGCCAAGATCGTAGAAATCCCTGGCAATGGCGGGATCGAAGCGCGACCCTCCCGTCACCAGATAACGCATTTGCGCTCCCAGAGTCTGGTGGATCTTGCCAAACAAAATCGGTCCGGCGTTGAAGCCAAACCTTCGCAGATTGCGATTCAGGCCGACCAGAGTTTTGAAGAGTCCCTGCGTCAGCGCTCCTCGCTTCTCGATCTCTTCAAAGATGCGCTGGTGAATCAGATAAAAAAATTGCGGCACAACGGCGAAGGCTGTGATGTTGCGATCGCGCACAGCCCGCAAGAGTTCTGTGGTATTCAATGTTTCCAGATACACCACGCGCGAACCTTTTACCAACGGCAGAAGGAGATTGGCCATCTGAGCGAGCACGTGAAACATGGGCAGTACGCCCAGCAACGCGTCGCATGGGCCGATTTCGACCCAATTGAATACTGCTTCCACTTCTCCCAGAAAGTTCGCGTGGGTGAGCATCACGCCTTTCGGATCGGCGGTGGTTCCCGAGGTATAGAGCAGGGAAGCGATATCCTCCGCCTGCGAGGGCGCAGGTTGGAAGTTTCCCGGTCCAGCTTCGAAGATCGCGGGTAGATTTCCCCGCCAACGCTCGTCTGTTGCCTGGTTGGCCATGCACTCGGGATCCATCAGGACGAGCCCGGCTTTGACATCCGCAACCGCTTCCCGCGCGATTGCCGCGTGCTTGGCGTCGCAGAAAAGGACGGAACTGCCACTATCCTGCAAGAGCTTTGCGAGTTGATCGGCGTGCAGCGCGGTGTCGAGCGGGACAACGGTGCAGCCCGACGCAATGATGCCTAAGTAGGTGGCCACCCAACGCGGGTGGTTATCCGCAGCGATAGCCAGACGCGATCCGCGTGCGAATTGGTTCTCGCCGATCCAGCGTCCGACAGATTCGGCCATCCGCCGGAGGTCGGCGTACGTACAACTCTCGATTTGATCATTGCGTTGAAGTTCGAGGGCGACGTTGTTCGGCCAGCGCTCCTCGCATTCGAGAAAGCGGTCGTAGAAAGTGGGCATGCGTCGTGGGGAATATACACGAAAAATCCCTTCACCGCAGAGTACGGCGACCTCGCTGAAGACTCTTCAAGTTCCTAGTGGTGAATCAGTTCCCAAGCATGTTCCTTGCTCCTGTCTGCCGCATCTAATTATGCTAGGCTAAAAGAGATACGCTGGGGCAGTTCCCGCCCTCTGAGGGATTTCACAGTTTGATAAACACACTCATTGGCAAGGTCTTTGGGACCAAGAACGAACGGGTCATCAAGAGCATGATGCCCCGGGTCGAGGCCATTAATGCCCTCGAACCGCAGATGCGGCAGCTCACCGATGATCAACTGCGCGCTAAGACGGAACAGTTCCGACAGCGCATTCAGGAGCGGCTCAGCCGCGTTGCCAGTGTTCCGGCGGCGGAGGAGGAAGCCGTATCCGACGTTGATGTCGATCAGACGAAGCAGTTCGAGAAAGAGCAGTACGAAGCGCTGCAGCAAGCTCTGGATGAAATCCTGGTAGAAGCCTTCGCCGTGGTGCGCGAGGCCGGCCGCCGTGTGCTCAACATGCGTCATTTCGACGTGCAGTTGATCGGCGGCATGGTGCAGCACAAGGGCATGATTTCGGAGATGAAGACCGGCGAAGGAAAAACGCTGGTCGCGACACTGCCCGTCTATCTCAACGCTCTTAGCGGGCGCGGCGTGCATGTGGTCACGGTCAACGACTATCTGGCCAAGCGCGACTCGGAATGGATGGGCAAGCTTTATCGCTTTCTCGGCCTTACCGTGGGTGTGATCGTCCACGACCTTGACGATGAACAGCGCCGCGCCGCTTATGCCGCGGATGTGACTTACGGCACGAACAACGAGTTTGGCTTCGACTACCTGCGCGACAACATGAAGTTCGATCTGAAGGATTGTGTTCAGCGCGGCCACAACTTTGCCATCGTCGATGAAGTCGATTCCATCCTGATCGACGAAGCGCGCACGCCTCTAATCATTTCCGGCGCAAGCGAGGAATCGACCGACAAGTATTATCGCGTCAACCGCATCATTCCGAAGCTGGAAAAAGGCGAAGAGCTGGACGTGGCTCCGGGCGAGCCCGCGCAGCTTACTGGCGACTTTGTGGTCGACGAGAAGCACCGCAACATTACAGTCACTGACGAAGGCTGGGAAAAAGTTGAGCAACTTCTGGGCATCGGCAATATTGCCGATCCGGAGAACTGGCCGCTCAAGCATCACGTCGAAACCGCCATTAAGGCCCACGCCCTGTACCGCCGCGATGTGGAGTATGTGATCAAAGACGGCGAGGTCATCATCGTCGACGAATTTACTGGACGTATGATGCCGGGCCGGCGCTGGTCCGACGGCTTGCATCAGGCGATTGAAGCCAAAGAGGGTGTGAAGATTGAGCGCGAGAACCAGACTTTAGCCACGATTACGTTTCAGAATTACTTCCGCATGTTCAAAAAGCTCTCGGGCATGACGGGGACGGCGGAAACCGAAGCAACCGAGTTCGACAATATCTACAAATTAGAGGTCATCGTTATTCCGACTAATAAGGAGATGTTGCGGCTGGAGAATCCAGACGTTGTTTTCCGCACCGAGAAGGAAAAATACTTCGCGGTGGCCGACGAGATTCAGAAGCTTCACGAGAAGGGTCAGCCGGTGCTGGTCGGTACGACGTCGATCGAAAAATCTGAGCGCCTTTCCGAATTGCTGAAGAAGAAGGGGCTGAAGCAGCACGTCGTTTTGAATGCCAAGTTCCACGAGCGCGAAGCCGAATTTGTGGCGCAGGCCGGACGCAAGGGTATGGTCACCATCGCCACCAATATGGCCGGACGGGGCACAGACATTTTGCTCGGCGGCAATCCTGAATTCATGGCCAAGCAGGAACTGGTAAAGAAGGGAATCGCGCAGCAACTGCGCGTGGCTCAGGGCAAGATCGAAGGTCCGCAGGAAGATGGTGCGACCTCCATCTTTTACTACAACGGCAATGAATACACGGTTCCAACGGAGAAATGGACTGAGGTTTTCAGCCGCTACAAGGGACAAACCGATAAAGAGCACGACGAGGTCACGGCAGTCGGCGGCTTGCATATTCTCGGCACGGAACGGCATGAATCACGCCGCATCGACAACCAGCTTCGCGGCCGCGCCGGTCGTCAGGGTGATCCTGGCTCCTCGCGCTTTTACCTCGCGCTGGAAGATGACCTCATGCGCATCTTCGCCAAGGAGTGGGTGTCAAAGCTGCTGGAGCGGCTGGGCATGGAAGAAGGCGTTCCGATCGAATCAAAGCTGATCAGCCGGCGTATCGAGACGGCGCAGAAGGCGGTGGAGGGCCAGCACTTCGAATCCCGCAAACATCTTCTCGAATACGACGACGTGATGAACAAGCAACGCGAGGCCGTCTATGGTCTGCGCCGGCGCTTGCTCGAGGGCATGGATCAGAAAGATCTGATCCTTGAAGACTATGTCTCCGCCATTCTCGGCGATCTGATGGAGGAGTATTGCCCGCCGAAGGGCCATGTCGATGACTGGAACATTAAGGGATTGAAAGATGCAGTCTTCACGCGCTTCGGCGTGGATTTCAGCGCGGAAGGCGTGAAGCCTGAGACCTTGAATCGGCAGGAACTCGGCGATGCGATTTTCGAGAAGCTCAAGGAGCGATACGAGGCCAAGGAGAAGCTGATCGGTCCCGAAGCCATGCGCCATCACGAGCGCATGATCATGCTGAGCGTGCTCGACTCGCAATGGAAAGATCATCTTCTCAGCATGGACCATCTGAAGGAGGGTATCGGGCTGCGGGGCTACGGGCAGCACGATCCGTTGGTCGAGTATAAGAAAGAATCTTTCGAGATGTTCGAGGCTATGCTGCAGCGCTTCCAGGAAGACACGGCGCGCTATCTCTACCTGATGCAAATCATTGAACGACCACCGGATGTGGCCCCGGACGGAGTCGCCGGGCAGGCTCCCCAGTCGGGAGTTCCGCTGCAGCAAGGCAGTGGAGACAATGGCGGCAATGGACATCATCCGCCGCGACTAGTGGCAACCTCGGCCGATGATCTGGAAGAAGCCTTTATGCGCCGCAAGCGCCGCGAACTGGAACAGGCGCGCATGGCGGGTGCAGGAGACGTGCAGCCTGTGCAACAAGTCGTTCGAGGTCAGGAAAAGGTGGGGCGTAACGATCCTTGTCCCTGCGGCTCCGGCAAGAAATTCAAGAAGTGCCACGGGGCATAGACGAACACCTTGTGCGGGACCTTACCTAGGGACGCCGATTCGACGTATTCTTCTTTACCGCAGTAAACGTCATCTCCCTGGCCTGGCTCTTTGTTGCCTGCTTCCAGTCGGTAAACAGAGTCGCATAATTCTTTGTGATGTAGTCCGCTTCCTTCACTCCCAGTTTCTTTGCCGTAGCATCAATCCAGCGCGCTGGGCCCTCGATCTCGGAGAAATCTCCGATGGGTGTCACGTCCACCACGACTTGACCTTTGCCGTCCGTCCACTCCGCACGAAATTTTTCGTAGCGGAACGACGGCGCATAACCTAGCCCGCGCAGGATCGCATCCGCCTGCTTCCCATCGCCCAGGGAAGTTTCCAACTCCTCGCGGCTGCTATGACGTGCGGTCTTGTTTCCGGTTTTATGCGTCAGTGTCCACTGCGTCCCATACTTTCGGATCCGCAGCAGTTCCCCACGCCGGCGCAGCACTTCGCCTGGCAGATCGTAGAGCGTGTTCATCTCGTGCGTCCGCTTCGTAACGAGGCGAAAGCGCGCAGCCCGCAACGTGCGCATGAGAGCCTGCACGTCCTGGACGCGGAACTTGATTTCGATCTCTTTGTGGGAAGACATAAGGGGAGTATAAAAGGCGACGAATGACTAATTAAACGTAGGCAGCTTCACCAAATCATTCTGGGGAACAGATTCCACCGGTTCGCCCGCCTTGCGCCACGCGGTGAATCCACCGACGATTACAAACGTGTTGAATCCTTTTTCCCGCAGCAGGTGCGCCACCCGGGCGCTGGTCGCTTCGCGCGCTCAAGTACAGTAGAGATAAATATCCTTGTCCTTGGGAAGGTTCTTGATTTCTTCCTCAAGATTGTTGGGCTCGATGCGGATCGAATTTTTGATTCGCGAAGATCCTGAGTCGTAATAGCCGTGGCTGCGGACATCGACAATCAGCACCTGGCTCGGGTGTTCCGATGCCAGCCGTCTGGCCAACTCTTCCACCTGCACTCGCGGCACCACAGCATAAGGTTTGTTCTTACGGTATTGCGCGACACGGTAAATTGCATACGCTAGCAGCGCGGTTACAACTACCGCTTCCATCGCTCGACCGGCGGCATGAAAGCCGCGCAAGACCGCGGCCAGAAAGTCGCGAGATACATACCCCAACAGCAGGTAGCTTAGGGCGTAAAGCGAGGCCCCAGCGAGGTCCAAGCGCAGAAACTGCCAGAAGCGCATCTTCATGCTGCCGGCCAGCGGTGCCGCCATGGTATTGACGCCAGGGATAAACTTGGCAACAACCAGTGTGATTTTGCCGCGTTTGTAGAACGACTCAGCAGATCGCAGAATGCAGGTTTCCGGATTGATCGAGACGCGGCATAGAAATCCCAGCAGGGCCCAACCCATATATCTGCCCAGCCAGAACTGTGCGGAGTCGCCAAGCATCAAAGCCGCGACGGCCGTGATCACAACGTATGGACCCCAGAGGGCATGCGCCGCCACGGCGGCTCCGGCAGCTACCAGGGCGATCGCAGCCGGGAAGGGAAGACCCATGGCTTCTGCCAACAGCAGTCCGAAGGTCAAGGCGTATCCGTGATGTGCCATTAGCGAGAACAGATTCATAGACGGTGTTGGATAAGGGAAATCCGGAAAGGCTTCAGTATAAACAACATCAAGCCTTTTCTTTTCCCAATCGTTTCCGGGCTTCTTGGCTGGAGGTGCTTGGGACCCCTGATTTCAGCGGGGTTGCAAGGTGTCCCCGTTTTTCTCGAAATCTTCGGGAAATCGGCTAGCGGGGCGCAAGGTTAACTTGTGTACGGTAGGTTCCCAATTTGGGAATCCAAAATGCGCAAGGAACCGAACCTGTTTACTATTGACCAGTTTTGCGAATCATTCAGGGTTAGAGTGGCATCAATCCCGACAAGATAAAGACGGTGTTAGATGGCTGCTCCAGTCAAAGTACCAATCGCACACAATGTTCTGATGGTGGATGACAAATTGCAGGGGGGGGACAGTGAGCGTAGCCGCGATACTGGCTGAATGTAAGGCCCCTCTGATAGCGGATTGGTTGGCGCGAACAAAGAAGACCCCGCAACTCAACCATCTTCATCTTAGCG
>Ga0116130_1000111_pt1 | contig 48814 bp, 49 predicted proteins | sample June2015DPH_17_5_FD_89733 | JGI IMG/M metagenome (GOLD analysis project Ga0116130, IMG submission 89733) | Peatland microbial communities from SPRUCE experiment site at the Marcell Experimental Forest, Minnesota, USA - June2015DPH_17_40 | ecosystem: Environmental > Terrestrial > Soil > Wetlands...
ATCTTGCCGCGCAGATCGTCGGAATAAGCTCGCGCCACGCCGTTTGTCGTCGCCGAGAAATCGCCGATCCCAGCTTATCAACCCCGGCTGGAATCGGATATACCTTCTAAGGAACCGCTCTAGAAGATGGGAGTTCTTCTTCCTAAGTTTTAGATATTGATGTCCTTCGGATGAAGCACGGTCAACCCTGGTATCTGCTTAAAATCGTCTTTTTCATCAAACGTCAGAATTTCTGTGATGCCATTGTTTTTCATTATGACGCTATGGATTATGTCCCCTACTCCAGAATGATATTTGAGAATACCCTGTCTGACGTGCCAGAAAAACTCCGTGAAGTCGTAGTCCTTCTGAGGGCTGACTTCAGCAAAAAATATCTTCAGGTTCTTTAGCCTCCGCTCGCTCACAAGCTGACCTTCAACTTCTGCAACTTCTCCCCGGTCCATTTTCTTGTTCGACACCAAAATATTCACCATCTCAGTTATCGCCCAGATCGAGGTGCAGAGCTGTACATCCTTGAGTTGGGCAAAGACGGCTAAGGCGTTCTCCACCAACTTTTTCTTCGCCTCTTCCGCCTTGTCGACCGAAAAGTGCGCTATCAGAACATTGCTGTCTAAATAGAGGCGCTTCATTTTCTCTTCGCGCGAAACTCGACTACTTCTTTCTTCTTGACAGTCTTCAGCGCCTTGAAAGAGACCGTTTCGCCCGACTTCGTTTTAAACTTCACCGTCGCTGGTTTCTGTACCGTCTTGACGGCGACAAATCTCACAGTCTCTTTGGCCATATCAATGTCATCCTATCATCCAAAAATCTGGGACTCTAACCGTTGGACCGCGCTTCCAGGGCTGAGAATATCCTGCCGGGTACCCGACTCATTCGCACTTTTTGAGAATGAGGCGACGAAGCCTAGCCTTGATCGGGGTATCTTGGCGGATCGATAGCCGCCAACTCGGCCCCAGCGAACTCGCCCCAGAGTTTGTCTTCTTCGACTTCAGCATCGCTGAGACCGTCGTAATATGCGGTGATCGAGGCTTCGAGGGCTGCTAAGGAGATCTTTTCGGCCACTGGTTTCTGGTGACAGGACATAATCTCAGTCCTCGAATCATTTTCTAAACAAATTTTACAGTAAACCCCGGAGTTGCTGTGAGCGCGGGCGTCTGCCGAGCTGCGCTCGGCTTGGACGGGCGAGGACGCCCGTGCCCACACGAGTGGGGCAAGGCCAGACGCGGCAAGCCGCGTCTCTACAGGGAAGATTGTGTTGAGGCTTGGACTGAGTACTGAGAGCTGCCCTACCCGCCCTGCTTCAGCTCGGTGAGCACTTGCCGCGCGATTTCCTTCAGCGTCTCGAACACGCCCACGCCTTGGAAGGCCACAGCCTCGATCACCGGCTCGTTTTTCTTGCGCAGTTCTTTGGAAAGAGCGTCCACCGGCAGCACATTCGGCAGGTCGCGCTTGTTCAGTTGCAGCACGTAGGGAATCTTGTTGAAGTCGTAGCCGTGTTCTTTCAGGTTGGCCATCAGGTTGTCGAGCGCCTCGACGTTGGCATCCTGACGCTCCTGCTGGGAATCGGCCACGAACACGATGCCGTCCACACCGCGCAGAATCAGCTTGCGGCTGGCGTCATAAAAGACCTGTCCCGGAACCGTGTAGAGGTGAATGCGCGTCTTGAAGCCGCGCACCGTGCCCAGATCGAGCGGCAGGAAATCGAAGAACAGGGTTCGATCGGTCTCCGTGGCAAGCGAGATCATCTTGCCCTTCTGCTGTTCGGCTGTTTTCTGGAAGATGAACTGCAGGTTCGTCGTCTTGCCGCCCAACCCGGCGCCGTAGTAGACGATCTTGCAGTTGATCTCGCGTGCTGCGAAGTTGATGAAACTCAAAAGGCTTCCTCAGAAACTCCGGCGAAAAAGACTCTCGCGAACGACTCCCTCAAGGCGCGAGCCTCTCGCCACAAATCCACCTGACTACAGTATCGGTTCCTGCTGGTTTTTATACCACACCGGAGGGTCATGGCGCTGGTTACCCACGTTACTAAACCACCACGGGCTCAAGTGCTTCGCTGCTCCACTCGCTATCGCGGCGTCGGCAGAGGATAATATCCGTGCTTCGCGTAGACCTTCACGTCCGGACGCCGCACCCGCACCTCGATCTCGCGGTAGCCTCCGATTCCCGACTTGGGCGAATAACCCAGAGTGTACTGATAGCGCGCGTCCCCCAACGCACGGGCGTAAGCTAGCTCGATGTCGCCTTGCGCCAACTCGCCGTACACCGTGCCTCCTCCAGTTGCGGAGACGTATTTCGGCAGAATGTCGCTGTAACCCATCAAACCCCGCGTCTTCGGCAGGTGGATCCGCTGCAGCCGGTCATAAACCGGGATCGCCGCGCCTTCCACTCCCACGGCGTACACGGTGATGTTCTGGGTCAGCAGCACTTTCAGGGTATCGGCGTAGCTGGCAGTCGAGCCCTGCTCCCGTCCGTCGCTGATGACGAAGATGATCTTGCGCCGCAAGGGGTCGCGTTTCGAAAGATCGCGCGCCGCCAGCAGGATCGCATCATTCATTACGCGCGCGACCTTGGGCGGCGTGGAAACCGGGGTTACGGGAGAGTCAATCGGACGTCCATTGATGATCGGTCCCTGCGGCCCGAGCGGCCCACTCGTCACCGGAGGCCCGTTATTTGCTCCGCTGTACCCTTTGACCTGGTTCAGAGCCACCGTCAATTGCTTGCTCACGCTGGTGAAGTCTGCCACCCGGCCTGCCGTGCTGCTGTAGGTGTAAATTCCAACTTCATCGAACTGGCTGAACGCTCCCTGCAACGCCGACAGTGTCTCCTGCACCTTCCGCAAACCCACATCCGCCATGCCGGTATCGATGATCACCGCCGCCGACAGCGGAAACGGGTCGCTGGTGAAATACTCCAACTTCTGCCTCTGCCCATTTTCCAGGACTGAAAAATCTTTGGGCTGCAAACCGCCGACCAACCGTCCATCGCTGTCCTTTACCGTAACCGGAACCGTCACCACGTTTTTAGTGACCCTGATCGTGTAGAGGTCCTGCCCGGTTTCTAAATCCTTCGGAACGCTGCCCGCAGGCACAGTCTTAACCGGAGGCATCGGCGGCGGGGCCGGCTTCTGATCCGCCGAATCCGGAGCGCTCCGAGGCATCTCCTTCGATCCGGTAGTCACGCCCTCACCGGAATTGTCCGCTGGCGGAACATCCGGCGTGGCGTTCTCATCCGCCCCCGGCCTCGTGCTGGGCGGCGCCGGCGGCGGGATCGGACGCGTCGCCGACGGGGCGTCCGGGATGTCCTCAGGCTTCTTCTGCGCCGCCAGCGTGCCCGTCAGCAATAATGCCAACCCCAGAATCAGTACCGTGCCAATTTTCGTGGCCATCCCCGGAATCCTCTATCTTTCTCTCTTCTTCGACCGCTTTTCACTCATTCAGATGCCCAACCGCGCCTCTTTGGTGCATCTAACCCTTACGGGCCCTTGCAGGCCCCCATACAATAGACTAGCAAAATCTTGGGATAAAAACGCTAATGCCTAAACTACATTCGAAACCCTGCCTGGCCGCCGGGCTGTTCGCTCTGGCGATGACCCTGTCGCTTCCCGCAGCCGCGCAGAATTCCCCGGCTCCAACCTCCCCGGCCAATTCCACGGCCGCCTCAAATGATCAGTCGCAAGATCAGTCCGTCACGACCCTGAAGGTCAACGTCGAAGTTGTCCAGTTGTTCTTCAACGTCAAAGACAAGCATGGGGCGCTGATCCCCAACCTCACCAAGGACAATTTCGACATCTTCGAGGACGGCCAGCCGCAGACCATTAAATATTTTAAGGCCGAATCCGATCTCCCGCTGACCCTCGGCATCCTCATCGATTCCAGCGGCAGCCAGATGCGCGTGCTCGATATGGAAAAAGAAGTTGGGGGTTCCTTCCTCGAGAGCACGCTGCGCCCCAAAGACGAGGCCTTCGTCATCAGCTTCGACGTCGACATCAACCTCCTGCAAGATTTCACCAACTCCGTCAGCAGGCTCAGACATGCGCTCAACGAGGCCAAGATCAACACCGGCGGAGTTAGCTGTGCCGGCGGTCCGATTGGCCCGCAAGGTCCAATTCCATGCTCTTCCACTGGCCCACGCGGCACCGCGCTCTATGACGCCGTCTATCTTGCCTCGCATGACGAACTCAGCCACGAAGTCGGTCGCAAGGCGATGATCCTGCTCACCGACGGACAAGACGAAGGCAGCCGCCTCAAAATCAAAGACGCCATCGAAGCCGCCCAGAAGGCGGATGCCATCTGCTACGTGCTGCTCATCGCCGACCGCGGTTTCTACGGATTGGGCAGCTTCGGCTATTCGGGCGATTCGGATATGAAAAAGCTTACCCAGGAAACTGGCGGCCGCGTGATCGAAGTTGGTAACAAAATCGAAAAACTCCGCCAGGCCTTCGACCAGATTTCCCAGGAACTCCGCAGCCAGTACAACGCCGGTTACGTGCCCACCAACGCCACCCGCGACGGCTCCTTCCGCAAAGTCGAGATCAAGCCCAAGCAGGGGGACTACAAAGTCCAGGCCCGCAGCGGCTACTACGCCACACCCCGCCACGAGGACTAGAGCCTATGTATGGACTGGCGCCCCGCCCGTCCAATAAACGCCGGCCAGTAACTCGATTGCTTACATGAAACGGCCTACGCCTGTGTAACCGTGCGCGGGCCAAACTGATTTCGGCGGATTTGTGTGAATCAGCCTTTAGCGGGTGTCGCCCGCTCACCGCGCCTGCGAAAAATCTTCCACCACGAACAACTGCGTGCCTTGCTCCACCACACCCACTCCAATCGAATCCATGTCCCTGTCCAGAATGTTCGCGCGATGTGGAGGCGACTTCATGAACTGGGTGTGAATGAACTCCGGCGACGGCCCCTGAATTACGTTTTCCGAGAGCCAACTGAAATGCGCGCCCGCCTGCTTGACCCGCGCCGACAAGCTCGGCTCACCCTCAAACCCATGCTGCGCCGATCCGTGTTCGGCCATCGCCTCCGCGTGACGCCGCGCCGCTGCCGCCAGCGATTCATCCCACCGCAGCGGAGTCAACCCCTGTGCCCGCCGCGCCTGGTTGACCGCAGCGAACAGTTCCCGTTCCACCCGCAACGTTGGGGTCTGGCCGTATGCCGGCCAACATAGCATGATTCCCACCATCGCCATTGCCGCCAGCCCGGTTCCGATTCGCATAGTCATCTCTCCACAATGAATAAAACCCGGCCTGCCGCATTCCGGCAAGTTACTAATGTTGCAGAGTTACTGACGTATTGAAGTAACATACTAACTAGTCGCATAAATGATTCTCAGGGCATAACGTCTGAGCCCTCAGGGGCTAAAGCCCGCATTTCTTGTGGCGCTGAACGGCACGGCTGAAACCGTGCCCTTCCCAAAACCCACTCACAACCATTTATGAGACCAGTTCACACCTCTTACCGCCGGTCCCAATACAAGTCGCGGCGATCCCGGTTCAAGTCGCGATACTCGCGCCGCAACTCTTTTCGTTCATGCCGTGCAGCCGCGTAGTTCCCGTGGTAGAGATCGCGCCGCAGTTCCCGGCGGTCATGCGCAATCCTCGCCTCATCGCGCCGGATGTCGCGCCGGTCCCGCCAGTAGCCATCTTCGGCAAACATCGTTCCCGCACCCAGTCCGATTAGCAATAGAACCCCAGCGATCATGCGTTTCATAATCCGTTCTCCTTTCGATCACCGCTCCTCTCGATCCCCGGAGTGTAGCTGCCCGGGAGCCGCGTCTACTGCATGCAAACCCGGCTTGCGGAGCCAAGTTGCGCGGCGGGCATCCCGAAAACTTCTCTCTCCGCGGGCGACCGTCTTCCTATGAGTTGTCATCCCGAGCGACCGGGGCCCCCAGCGCGCCCGCTTTTGGCGCGATGGGGTGGGGAAGTGACGGATTTGCAGTCTGTGAGCGGCTGAGGAGTTACTGCTTCGGAGCGTAGTATCCCTTGCGGGTGCGCACTTTCAGGCCCTTATCCTGCGCCAGGATTTCGATGGTGCGGTAGCGTCCATCCGCGACAAAATTCGCCGGCTTGTAAGCCACCGCGTACTGGCTGCGCAACTCCTCTTGTATGGAGAGAAACGCATCCGATACGTCACGCATCTGGAACGGAAAAAACGCGCGGCCGCCCGTCGCTTCCGCGATGCGCTCCAGCACCTTGTCGCCCTTGCCCTTCGTGCCGCTGATGTTTGTGCTGATGGTGTACACGATCGCTTCCGCGCGTTCCGCCATCTCGATGGCTTCCTCACGCGACACGTGGCTCTGATTGTCTTCGCCGTCGCTCAGCAGAATGATGGCGCGGCGTACCGGCCCCGTCTGCTCCTGCTTCAACAGCTTGTCGCGGCAGGCAGCGTAGAGCGCGTCATACATCGCGGTACCGCCGCCCGGTCGCAACGATCGCACGCCGACCGCAAGACTCTCCGTGTCATCGGTGAAATCCTGTACAACGTCTTGAGTGACGTCGAAGCCGACCACGAATGCCTTGTCGTAGCGCGGGCGAATGATGGAGTTCAGAAACTCGATGGCCGCTTCCTGCTCGAACTTGAAGCGGTCGCGCACCGAGTTGCTCGCGTCAATCAGCAAACCCACTTGCAGAGGCAGATCGGTTTCGCTGCGGAAGCTGCGCAGCTCCGTGGGCTTCTGATCGTCGATCACTCTGAAGTCGTTGCTCGTCAGATCCTTGATGTAGCGGCCGTGCCGGTCGGTAACGGTGAACACCACGCGAACTTCGTTGACGACGTGGACGATCGTCGCGACGGACTCATCCGAATCAGATTTAGCTTTAGCTGAACTCCCCGGCTGTGCCGGAGCCTGCCCTGTCGCCGCCGGTGCCGCGGGAGCAGGTGCGGCGGGAGTTGGTGTGGAAGAAGCTGGCGTGCCCACCGGAGCCTGCGTCTTGCCGTCAGGCGGAGCGCTCGTTTTCGCGGGCGAATTCTGTGTCGCCGTCGGCGTGGAAGCAGGCGGCGCCGTCTGGCCGATGAGCGAGCCAGCCAGTACATGAAAAGCAACCAGAAGCAGAAAAATCCGCGATTTCATCGGAACGATTTGCTCAGAATTGGTTTCTTCATTATAGCCCGTGGCCCAGCGCTGGAACGGCGATTCGATCTCACTGAGCGGGTTCCTACTGACCAGGCTCTTGCCGAGGACCTTCCTGCCGCGCATTTTCCAGGCTATCCAGCAAGTTCTCCAATTCCTCCGGTAACGGGCGAGAGAACTTGAGTAACTCCTTCGTCCGGGGATGCGTCAACTCAAGCGCCGCGGAATGCAGAAAATTCCGATCCAGCGTCAGCGACGCGGGCATGCCTGCCGACCGGCGTTTGTTCGACTGGGACCGCAATTCGCCGGGCGCGCCATAGAGCGCGTCGCCCACCACCGGATGCCCGAGCGACGACATATGCACGCGAATCTGGTGCGTGCGTCCCGTCTCGATCTTGACTTCGACCAGCGCAAACTTACCGTAAGGCCCGTCGATCTTTCGCTGCACCACGTAATGCGTCACCGCCTCGCGGCCACCGAAGCCCCGCGTCGTCATCCGTGTGCGCCGCTGCGAGTGGCGGCTGATCGCGCTTTGAATCGTCCCGTGATCCTGCTTCGGCCAGCCATGCACCAGCGCAATGTAAGTCTTGTGCACCTCGCGCCCGCTGAACTGCTTCGCCAGCCGGCGGTGCGCTTCGTCGTTCTTCGCCACCACCATCAGCCCGCTGGTCGCCCGATCCAGGCGATGCACAATCCCCGGACGCAGTTCGCCGCCAACCGCCGAGAGCGTTCCAAAGTGATGCAGCAGCGCATTGACCAGCGTTCCGCGATTGCGCGCGTCGTCGGTCGCTCCCGCTCCGGCATGCACCATCATGCCCGCGGGCTTGCTGACGATCGCCAGGTCGTCGTCTTCGTAGACGATGTCGAGTGCAATCTCTTCCGGCATGGCGCGCAGCGGCGGAGCTTGCGGAGGCCCGGTGACCGTGATCCGCTCCTCGCCCTTCAGCCGCAGCGACGCCTTCGCCGCGGCCTCGTTCACCAGCACCTCACCCCGCGCGATGAGTTGCTGCACGCGAGCCCGGCTGACCTCTGCATGGCTGACCTCGGAAAGTCGCGTGGCGAGATATTGGTCCAGGCGCTGCCCCGCGGCTTCGGGAGATGCGGCCAGAGTGAGGGGAAAGTCGAGCATTCAGCACAAAGCATTCAGCATTCAGCCAGCAAGTGCAAGGAGAATTTGTGCGGAGTCTAGAGTCTAAACCCGAGAACCCGATTTCTGAGGGCTGAGTGCTGAATGCCGACTGCTGCTCTTCAGCCACCAGATCAATCCGCCGCCGACCACCAGCAGAATCGCAATCAATTGCGTCCCCGTCATCAGCCCGCCGAAGACCTCACCGCGTCCGGGATCGTCGCGGAGAAACTCGATGAAGTAACGCTCGATTCCATACAGGATCATGAAGCTGCCAAATACCTGCCCATCGAACCTCTTGCGCCCGAGCAGCCAGGTCAGCAGCAGAAAATTGCAGAACTCGGCTGCGGCTTCGATCAGCTGTGTCGGTTCAATCCTGACGCCGAGCGGAGTTCCACTGACGTCATGCGCCAACTGATTCGTGAAGATGACGCCCCAGAAGTGATTCGTCGGTTTGCCGTAACAGCAGCCGGCCGAGAAACAACCGAAGCGTCCGAGGACGTGGCCAAAGGCCAGCCCGGGAGCGAAGGCATCGCAGGTGCGCAGCGCTGGCATGCGATGACGCCGCATGTACCAGACCGCCGTGACGAACGCGGCAATCAGTCCGCCGGAAAATACTCCTCCCGCCTGCAGCGTGTTGACGCTGAAAATCTCCCGCCAGTTGTTCGCGTAGGCGCTCCAGTCGTTGATGACGTAAAGAACCTTCGCCCCGATAATTCCGGCGAGCACAACGAGAATACCAAAATTCCAGGCATCGTCGCCGTTGATGCCCTGCTTCTCTGAATTGCGCACGCTGATCCAAAGCCCGACCAGCACGCCCGAAGCGACCAGCACACCATAGGTGGGCAGGTAGAAACTGCCAATGTGAAAAAGTCTGGGGAACACGTTAGTTTAGATGCTCCGATTGTGGGATTAAACGAGTTTAGCAGGAATCGGCCGCCAGCTATCAGCGCTCAGCTACCAGTTGTAGCTGCTGGCTCTTAGCTCTTGGCTTTTCTTGCATTCAGTATTGGCTATTCGAGAAGGAGGTGCTCCTGAGAACTGACAGCTAAAGCAAGCCGACCCACTGGGCCGTGTGGTGGGCCGAGAATGAACCCGTCTCAGACGGTGGGAACCCGCCGCGACCCATTAGGCTTTTCCGCATGGCGGAACATAGCACACCGGATCTTTTTGCGAGTCGAGTCCCCGTTCATTCGGTGTTGGTTCAAAAATCGGTTGCCACCATCACCAACTTCGCAGGTCGGCTTTCACTTAGAATGCTAGGAAACCGCGAAGAGATTCGCAAGAGGAAAATACAAAATAGTTGGCAAGAAGTTTGCTAGCAGTTCGGTCCCGAATGCATTTCCAATGCACTCCGCATGCCTTAAAAGATGAACCCTAGTTTACGATCGAGGTTACGACCGGCTTTACCCCGTGCGCCGGGTATCTTGCAAAACCTCATCCAGCGCGCTAGCAAGTTTGCTGGCCCGCTGCTGCGCTTCCGCAGAAGGCTTCTCCAGCCGCCGCTTCAGCAGATGATATTCATCCGCAATATTCAGCGCCGCCAGCACCGCCAGCCGCACCGAATCGACGGTTGCAGTCTGTTCCGATACCGCTCGCATCTTGCCGTCCACGTACTCGGCCAGCTTCAGAATGTAGTCCGCGTCCGAGCCCCGCAGGTTGTAGACCTGGTCGAAGATTTCGACGCGCACGCTGCCGCTAGTCATCGCATCGGTCGGAGGTTGTTTGCTCGCAGTGGCCATGTCACTCCTTAGCGAATCACACCTCGGCGGATTACTTCCTGCCAGATCGCTGCCGGACGAATGTTCGCCGCCATCGTTCAGCTTGCCATCGTTCAGCTTGCCGCCTGCTCATGCGTCAGGCTTTCCATCTGGCTCAGCATTTTTTCGACCCGACCGCGAATGTCCTCGCGATCCTTGCGCAGTTGCAGCAGCTCGCGGCGCATGGTTTCGTTTTCCTCTTCGCGCTCTTCGAGTTGCTCGCGCAGCCGCTTCACGTCGCGCTCGGCGGTAGCGAGGGCTTCTTTGGCGGCCTTGTACAACTCAATGGTGCGATAAACTTTCTCTTCCAGCGCCTCAAAATCTTCAGCCCGAACCTGCTCAGATACCTCTTCCACGGTTTTCACGGACATGGGCACCACGCGCTTTCAGGGAATGTTTCAGCGTTGAGGCAAAGTATAGCGCAGTTTGCTGTGGATTTTACGCTACTTTCGTGCCAGCTTTTCCAGCCGTCGCGCCGCCTCATCCAGTGTCTCAGGCTTTTTGCAGAAGGCGAAACCTACCTGTTGGGATCCCTCTTTCGGATGCTTGTAGAAACTCGACCCGGGCACGCACGCGGTGCCGCGTCGAGGATTAACCCCTACGCCCGCTGCACGCCGCCGAGTGCGTCCAACGCCTTCGTGATCTGGCCCGACCACTGCGCTACCTCGTCGTCGCGCAACGTGCGCTCGCTTGACTGGAGTTTGGCGCGCATCAGAATCGAGTACTTGCCCGCGCCAACTTTCTCGCCGCGGAAAATTTCTACTGGGACGAAACTGCGCAGCTCGGCAATGCCCAATCCGCTGACGCTCTGGTGAATTTTCTCGAACTCCACGTCGTCATTAAACACAAAGGAGAAGTCGCGCTCGACGGCAGGGAAGCGCGGCAGCGCTTCATAGCGCACCTGCCGCAGATCGTGCTGGTAGAGCCGGTCGAGATAGATCTCGGCGACAAAAACATCCTGCCGCAGTTTGCGGGCCGCGGCCACATCCGGATGAATCTGTCCAAACTGGGCGACAGTTGCACCATCCAGCACGGCGCGGGCCGAGCGTCCGGGATGATAGTAATCGGCCGTCTGGGCGTCATAGTAGAGCGTCCAATGGCTGAATTGCGCGAGCAGGTTTTCGATGTCGCCCTTCAAATCGAAGAATGAGAGCGGACGCGCCGCTGCTCCCGGAGCCAGTCCGCGCCCCACCTCCGCACCTACGTTCCCCGTCGCGCCGATCGAGATGCGCTTCAGTTCCCGCGGCATCGCATCTGCGCCCGAAGCCTCAAATACGTTTCCAGCTTCGAACAGGCGGACATTGTCGCTGCCGCGATTCAGGTTGTAAGCCAGCATGTTCAACATGCCCGGAACCATAGACGTGCGCATCACCGAAGCCTCGTCGCTCAGCGGGTTCGCGAGGTCGAGTTCGGCGGCGGTCGAAAAGCGACGGGCATCCTCTTTCGAAATGAAGGTCAGCGAAATGGTTTCGTTGTAGCCGAGCGCCAGCAGCGAAGACCGAAGCCGCGCGTCTTTGTGCGCATCGGGCAGATCCCGAACCTCGCCGCTGTAGGCGGGAAGCGTGTTGGGGAACTTGTCGTAGCCGTGCAGCCGCGCGAGCTCTTCGATGATGTCGATCTCACGCTCGATGTCGAGCCGCCAGCTCGGGATGTGCACCAGGTAAGTATCTTCGCTGCCCGGAAGCATCGTGAACCCGAGACGAGTAAGGATGCGGCTGATTTCCAGTGTGCTGAGTTTTTCGCCGAGAATGCGGTGCACTTCGCGCAGGTCGAGCTCTACCGGAGCGAGGTCAAGCTTGCGCGCGATCACGTCGATCACGTCGCCGACGAGCGTGCCGCCGCCGGATGCAACTATCAGTTCGGCGACGCGGTTGGTCGAAACGACGGTCGATTCAAAATCCGCGCCTCGCTCAAATCTGTGCGAGGCGTCGGTGTGAATGCCGTGCCGCTTCGACATCCGCCGCACCGTGACCGGGTCCCACCACGCGGATTCGATCAGGATATTCGTTGTTTTCTCCGTGATCATCGTGTCGAAGCCGCCCATCACGCCGGCCAACCCTACCGGCTTTTTCGCGTCGGCAACGACAAGGTCATCGGTCGAGAGCTTGCGCTCCACTCCGTCGAGAGTCTTCAGCGTTTCGCCGGCCTGGGCAAGCCGTATGACCAGCCTGCGGCCTTCGAGCAGGTCGAGATCGAACACGTGCGTGGGCTTGCCACTCTCCCACAAAACGTAGTTAGTGGCATCCACCGCGTTACTGATGGGCCGCTGATCGAGCAGCAATAAGCGATTGGCGACGCTTGCAGGCGAGGGCTTGATAGTGGCCCCGCGAATTTCGCGCGCCGTGAATCGCGGACACAACTCCGGCTCCTGAATGTCGATCGTGACGTCGGATTTGTCTTGCGACGGCGGCAGCTTCGGTTCAATCGGCTTGAGATCCAGATCGTAGAGCGCCGAGACCTCGCGGGCCACGCCATAATGATTCATCGCATCGGGGCGGTTGGTCGTGATCTCCATCTCGAAGACCATGCCTGCCGCAACTGGATTGGCCTCCGCCGCAGGGTCCTGAAACTGGGCTGCGAGGCGCACAGGAATTTGGAATTCGACTGCAAGGCCCGCAGCGGTGAGCTTCCGCGCCAGTTCGTCGACCCTGTGGGGATCGAAGTTCACAAATTCGTGTATCCACGATGAAAGGATCTTCAAATGAACTGCTCCAAAAACCTGACGTCTCCGTTGAAAAATAATTGGATGTCATCGACGCCGTACTTTAACAATGCGATTCGATCCGCACCCATGCCAAAGGCGAAGCCGGACACCTTTGACGGATCGTAATCGACGAAGCCGTACACATTCGGGTCGACCATGCCGCAACCGAGGATTTCTATCCATCCAGTTAACTTGCAAGTGCGACAACCCTGCCCGTCGCGAAGACGACCCTCGCCGCCGCAGATAAAGCAGCTTACGAACATCTCCGCACTGGGCTCGGTGAATGGAAAGAACGACGGGCGGAAGTGCGTTTTCACGCTGGCACCGAACAGGGCTTTCATGGCGTGGTCAAGCGTGCCTTTCAGATCGCCGAAGGTGATATTGGTATCGACTGCTAGCCCTTCGACCTGATGAAACATTGGCGAATGGCTTGCATCCGGTGGATCGTTGCGGTGCACTCGCCCCGGAATGACAATGCGCACCGGCGGCCTCATCTTCTGCATTGTCCGGATCTGCACCGGCGAAGTGTGCGTGCGCAGCAGCAGGCGGTCGCGCAGCGGCTTCGATTCCTGCCCGGCGATGAACAGCGTGTCCTGCGTGTCGCGCGCGGGGTGGTCCGGCGGAAAGTTCAGCGCCTCGAAGTTGTAGTAATCGGTTTCAATCTCGGGGCCTTCCTCGACCGAGTAGCCGAGATTGCGGAAGACGCCGACGATCTCGTTCATCGTCTTAATGACGGGATGTTCCGCGCCGATGGGACGACGGATGCCGGGGAGGGTGATGTCGAGACCCTCGGATTCCAGAAGCAACTTCCGAACATCACCAACCCATGCTTTAGGACCGAATTTGCTCTCCCCAGGCGAGCGCAAGGTACCCCTAGGCGTCGCCGTCGAACCAGCATCCAGACCGGTGACCACATTCATCTTCCGTGCAAGGTCGAAAGCCTCGGCCATGGTTCTGCGTTGCTCGACCTTTGTCGTTACAGTCTCCCTGAGTTCGTTGACGCGCTGCCCGACGTCGCGCTTATTTGGCCCGGGCGCGGCTTTCAGCCACAGATCGTTGAGTTGGGTGAGGATGCCGTTCTTGCGAGCCATCCACCGGTCGCGATAAACCTTCCAATCATTTTCAGAACTGACCGCCGCCGATTCCTGCTCAAGCGCAGACAGAAGTTCGCGCGCCGCGCTGTCCAGCGCGCCTGTCGAGAAATCCGTAAGTTTAGGAACGGTGTAAGGCATCGTTCGAACAATACCTTCTCAACATTGTCATCCCGAGCGAAGCGAGGGCCCCCTACTCAACCGAAAATGTGCGCTGCGAGTAGGGGTCCCTTGCTTCGCCCGGAATGACAAGATTAAATTACGACTGAAAGCTGACGACTGAAAGCTGATAACTGAGAGCTGACAGCCGGCTACGCCGCTGCCGCTGCGTTCGCCTTCTTCGCCTGTTCCGCCAGACTTCCAAATCCCGCCGGATCGTTCACCGCCAAATCCGCCAGAATCTTGCGGTCCAGTTCCACGCCGGCCTTCTTCAGTCCGCTGATGAACTGGTTGTAGTTCAGTCCGTGCAGGCGGGCGGCGGCGCCGATGCGCACGATCCAGATCGACCGGTACTGGCGCTTCTTCTGCTTGCGGCCGGAGTAGGCAAACTTCAACCCGCGCTCGACGGCTTCCTTCGCCGAACGGTAAAGTTTGGATTTAGTTAGGAAATATCCACTGGCGCGTTCAAGAATCTTTTTGCGCTTGGCGCGGCGTTTGGTTCCGCGTTTTACACGAGGCATTGCTGTTCTCCTTTTTCATTTCACCCGGCGGCTGGAGGTAAGGAGGCTTCTACCCAAACCGGGGTCCCCGGAACGGCCGGTTTTGCCGTTCTGGGGTGGGAGTGGGATTTCTGAAGCCCGGCCTCTTCACGCGCCGCTGCCGACCGTCCCCAGTCCGCAGACTTTTCAGGGGTGTGGTTTCACTGGCCACTGACCACTGGTCACTGTTGTTAGTACGGGATCATCCGCTTCACCTTGTGAAGATCCGCATCACTTACCAGCACGGAATTCCCCAGCTTTTTCTTGCGCTTCTTGGCCTTCGAGGTCAGGATGTGGCGGAGAAACGCTTTGTGGCGCGTCACTTTTCCCGTCCCGGTTTTCTTGAAGCGCTTGGAAGCGCCTTTGTGCGTTTTTAGTTTAGGCATAAGTAGCTCTCAGTTGTCAGCTCTCAGTTACATCGTCACCGTTACTAAGCGTAAAGATTCCACTAGTCCGTGAGCGATCGCACCAGAAGATTTAACTGATGACTGATAGCTGAAAGCTGACGGCTGAATGCTGCTCTACGCTGTCTGCGCGCCGCCCTGCGGCGCGGGAGGCGCGGGCTTCGGACGGGCCGGCTGCTTTTCTTTCGCTCCTGTCTCCTTCTTCGGCGCCAGAATCAGGTGCAGCGTATTGCCTTCTTGCCGTGGGCGGAACTCCACCAGACCTTTCTGTTCTACATCCTTGATCAGACGTTCCAGAATCTGGCGGCCCAGGCTTTGCCGCGTCATTTCGCGTCCCCGGAAGAAGATGGTCGCTTTCACCTTGTCTCCTTCGTCGAGGAAGCGCAACACGTGATTCTTTTTGGTTTCGTAATCGTGATCGTCCACGTTGATACGAAACTTCACTTCCTTGACCGTAATGGTCTTCTGCTTTTTCTTGGCTTCGCGCTCGCGCTTTTCCTGCTGGTACAGGAATTTCCCGTAGTCCATGATGCGGCAAACCGGAGGTTGCGCAGTCGGGGAAATTTCCACCAAGTCCAAGTTCTTTTCGCGGGCCATCTTGAGCGCCTCGAAGGGAGGCATCACGCCAATCTGTTCCCCTTCGTCGCCGATCACGCGAACTTCGCGCGCCCGGATGCGCTCGTTCATGCGGATATAACGCTTGTCGATACCGTCCTCCGTCTGCTGATACTGACAGGAAAGATGCTTAAAAAGTATAACATGGGGCCGGTGAGAGGCCGCATCTGCAGAGATCGGGTAGTGGGCTGTTTTGAATCTGGCCCATCACTCCGCTTGTTCTTAAGTACCGGGGAGAGTTTCCTCAGATTTCTCTGAGGCGTACATGGTTTTTCTGCCTATTTACTAATTGGTACTGATGGGGTGCCCGTCTAACAGCGAATGGCTGACAGCTTCTTCCTGGAGTGTGTTTCACAAATGCCTTTCACCTCGGAAACTGTGTCCCTCAGGGGCTAAAGCCCGTATTTTTTCAGGGCCTGGACGGCACCCTTCGGCTTCGCTCAGGGCAGGCTCTAAAGCCGTGCCTACCCAAAACCAATTTATGAAACACGCTCTAAAACTTCGGAAATAGGAAACCGGTGTGGCGGCAGCGCTCTTTGAAGGTTTCGCCGAATTGCCCGGCCAGCATGGATTCTTCCTTCCTTGCCTTGATCCAATAGCCGAGGAAGATTAAGCTGACTCCGGCGACGCATTGCCAGCGGTCAATGGCCAGCGCTCCGCCGATAGCGGCCAAATCGATTCCGGAATAAATGGGATGCCGGAAATACGCGTAGGGGCCGGTGCGGATGAGTTTGTGGCCCTCTTTGAGAGTAACTCGGGCGCTCCAATACTGTCCCAAGTGCCAGCGGGCCCAGAGAGCGATGGCGATACCGATCCATGTGAGCGCGACGCCCGCGGCGGCGACAGCGTAGGTCTGAGGGAAAATGTGGCGGCCAAGAACGGCGATCTCCGGCGCCTCGCTGAAGAGCAGGACAAAGCCAAGAATTTCCAGAAGAAGGATTCCGTAACGCGAGGCGAAGGATTCCTGGCTGAAGGTGCGACGCGTCTTCAGCGCGCCCGCCGCCCAGTAGGCGACAAAGACGATCCACGGACCTTCAATTAGATAACGCCAAATCATGCTTTGGCTGTTACTCCGCGACGGGGCGGGCGGTTTTTCGATAACGCCACAGGATTAACGCCAGTCCGGAAGCGGCCAGCACCATGGTCGAGGGCTCGGGAACCACTGGCGGTTTGTGCGGTTTGGGACCGCAGTGTCCGTCAACGACTTGATCACCGGCGGGGCACCGCCCGTTTGGAAGCGGCAAACTGATCGGCACGTACGGGAAAACGAAGACAGGGGCAAAAAGCTGTGGTGGAGCCGGTTCGCCGCTGGGCAAATCCGGTGGCGCGAGCACGGGCCGGATGGGGAAGGACGGTCCTGGTTCGAGCGCCGCTACGGGCTGGTCCAGCACATCTTCCTCAGGCTCTTCGCTCGAAACTTCGGGCTTGGCCGTATCGGAAATCTGGTTGCCGCAACCCGCGCGCGCCGTGATTTTGCCGTCAGTGAGCAGCAGTTCACCGGGGCGCAGCCGAATTTTTCTCCGCGTCCAAAAGACGGTGTTACGAATGCGATAAGAAAGATAAACTTCGCGGGCTTCGGTGGCGCGCACCAGTCGGGCGTGGCTGTAATCGAAGTGGGCGTAATGCCGGCGAACTACGTAGTCGCGCGCCGCCACCGAGCGGAGATCGTCGGGATTCTTCACGCCTCCAGGCACCACCGAGTACGCATAGACATTCGGGATCCGCGCGAGCAACTTCGTGGGCTTGGCGGAACGCGCCGCCATGAAAGCGAGATTATTGCGGACGTTCCCTCGCGTCCAAAAAGAGCCGGGCAAAACCTGGGAAGCATGAAAGGAGGGCAACGAGAAGTAGCGCGCCGCATTCTGCCAGCACGCGCCAGCGAGCAGCGTCCCGGCGACCACAGCGATCAGGGTGCGCTGGATGCGCAGGCGACGCCGATACCAGCTCCGCCTTCGTCGCACACGTTTTCCAATCGCCGCGTCGTTCAAGACAGCGTCGTTCAAGACAGCACTCCTACCCGGCAGTTGGGCCAGGAAGCGGCAGAGGGAGAGCCAATTGTATGTAGCATTCCGGCATCCAAAACCGCTTCACGGAACCAGTATGGATACAGGAACTTAGCATTCTCGACAGCTCATCTTAGCAGAGTTGCGCAAGAAATTTCGTCCAAAATGATACTTGGAGCGCCTGGCCTCCACTTTTCAGGAAATGCCCTCGAGAGCGCATGGCGGCAGCCTACTTCAGGCTCCGGCAGCGGCTTTTGCACACTTAGCGTCCAAACCGATAGGTCAGGGAAACGCTGGCATAGGAGCCTGGAGTGAAGGTCGAATCTCGAAATCCAGCGCCTGCGCATTCATTCCAAAGCGTCTTCGGCACGCCTGAAGCGGCTGCGGAAAAAGTCGGATTCCGAGGCCCAGCCTCTAAAGGGGCGTCCGATTTCGAAGGACTTACGGCATCGCTAAAATGATGCCCTGATACGAAACCAGAATTTTTCCGCAGCCTGTGAAACCGTGGCCTTCCCAGAACGACTTATGAAACAGCTTCTCTACGGACGAGAGATTTCGTCCACCACTTCTCCGCTGCGGTTCATTAGTTGGATGCGCAGAGCGATTTGGCCCGCGGCATGAGTCGAGCAACTCAAGCAAGGGTCATAGGCGCGGACTACGGCCGACACGCGGTTCAGCATACCTTCCTGCAACTTATCTCCTTTGATGAAATGCTCACTCACCTGCTGAACACTGCGTCCGATGGCGAAATTGTTGTGGCCGGTGGCGACGATGAGGTTGGCCCAAACGATCGCGCCTTCGTCGTTGACCTTGTAATGGTGGATCAACACGCCCCTGGGCGCCTCGATCATCCCCACTCCCTCGAGCGAGTTCACGCCCGCGGTGGCGCGAACGTGGTCTTCCAGGATCCGCGGATCGGTCAGCAACGCTTCCATCTTTTCCAGCGCGTAAACAATTTCAATCAGCCGGGCGTAGTGATATAAAAACGAGCTGTGCGCCGGGGCGCCGAAGCGCTGGTGAAACTCGTTCAACTCAGCATCGGCTTTGGGGAAGCCGCAGCGATCGGCAACATTGAGCCGCGCCAGCGGGCCGACGCGGTACACGCCGCCGGCGGGTCCCATCGGCTTGAAGTAAGGAGCTTTTAGATAGGATTCGCGCAGGCTCGCTTCGCTAATCCAGTTCGCGTAGTCCTCCGGCGCGATCTGGTCTTCGATAATCTCGCCGGTGGCGCTGCGGAAGCGCAACCCGCCGTCGTAAAGTTGCAGGTCTCCCTTGGCGTCGACCAGTCCGGCATACATGGTGGGCGCGGAGCCGAAGGACGCGATCTCTTCCTTGTAGTTGTCCAATGCTCCCTTGAAAAACTGGATCGTCCGCTCCGCAATCGTTTTGGCGGCTGGGAGTTCGGAGAGAATGCGGTCGCGGGTTGCGGCAAGAAGCCGCGAGTTCACGCCCCCCGGCACGACCCACGAAGAATGCACGCGTTCCTGCGCGAGACTCTCAATGACTTGAAGACCGAACTTGCGCAGTTCAATGCCATCGCGAGCCAGTTCGGGATGAGCCGCGATCACCCCCAGAACATTCCGGGTGGCCGGGTCGGAATCCATGCCCAAGAGCAAGTCCGGGGCCGAAAGATAGAAAAAGCTGAGGGCATGAGACTGCACGATCTGGGCGCAGTGCAGCAATTCGCGCAGTTTCCGCGCCGCCGGCGGGATGCGCACGGCCATGATCGCGTCACAGGCTTTCGACGAGGCTAGTGCGTGGCTGACCGGACAGATTCCGCAGATGCGAGAAGTAATGCCGGGCATCTCGTAGTAAGGCCGCCCTTCGGTGAACTTCTCGAAGCCTCGCACCTGGGTTACATGGAACTCAGTGTTGGTGACCTGTCCCTCGTCATTCAACAAGATGACGATTTTCGCGTGTCCTTCGATGCGAGAGACGTGATCGATCGTGATGCGCTTCATCAGGCGCTCCTTATCCGAATTTCAGCGTGAGATTGGCCTCCGGCTTCTTTCCCTCCAGCAGGTTGGTGATCACACCCACGATGCTCTTGGCAGGAGGAGGACAGCCGGGCAAACATAAATCGACCTTGACGAATTCACGGAGCGGACGCGCATGCTTCAACAGCGGGGGAACTCCGAGGGTCGGGATGGTCTTGCCTTCCTGCGCGCCTTCCACATAAATGCGCTGCAGGAGTTTGTTCACGGGAATCGAGTTCCGCATCGCCGGCACATTGCCGGTCACCGCGCAGTCGCCTAAAGCAATGAGCAAGTTCGTGCGCTGCCGAATCTTCTGAATCCTGTTCAAGTCTTCCTGGGAACTGACCGCGCCTTCCACCAGGGTAATGTCCACATCCTCGGGAAATTCCTGCGCGTCCACGAGCGGACCGTAAACGATGTCGATCTTGCGGGCGAGAGAGATGATTACGGCATCCATGTCGAGCAGAGACATGTGACAGCCGGAACACCCATCCAGCCAAGCGGTCGCCACTTTCACTTTTTTCACGCCTGCACCTCTCTCCGATGCGCCAGGGATCTGATGCTGTCGTCCTTCTTCACCATCTCCTCCACGGCCCGGCCCTTCTCGGCCAGGGCGCCGGTGGGGCACGCCTGCACGCATTTTCCGCAGTTCGTGCAACTGGCGGACTCGCCCCACTTCTGGTTCAGATCGCTGACGACCCTGGCATGAATGCCACGGGAAGTGATATTCCAAACGTGGGCTCCCTCCAACTCCGCGCACACCCGGACACAACGAGTACACAGAATGCAACGGTTGTGGTCGAGCACAAACCGCGGATGGGAGAGGTCCGCGGGGAGCTTGGGATAGTTGTAGGCGAAGCGCACGGTGCTAATGCCGAGGGCGGTGGCCATGGATTGCAGTTCGCAATGGCCATTGGAGACGCACACCGCGCAGACATGATTGCGCTCGACCAACAGAAGCTCGACAGAAATCCGGCGGTAGAGCGTGAGCTTCGGCGAGTTGGTGATCACCGACATGCCTTCTTGGATGGGAGTCGTACATGCCGGAAGCAGCCGGCCGACTCCCGAAACCTCGACGATGCAGATGCGGCAAGCACCGACGGGAGTGAGCCCTTCCAAGGCGCAGAGAGTTGGAATGTACTTGCCGTTGGCCTTGGCCGCCTCCAGGATGGTCTGGCCCTCTAAGGCGCTGATCAGCTCTCCATCGATGCGAATTGACAGCTTTTTCTGGGACAAATGATCGCTCCTTCCTAACTTGGGTTAGCGGCCTTCACATCGCAACGGAGGCACCGGCAACATTCGTCCAGCGCCTCTTCTTGTGTCAAGCCGATGACCACCTCGGCATTGGAACGAGACCGGGCGCTCGGCGCGATGACGTGTCCGTTGTGGCGGCGGCTTGGGCTGGGCTCCTCCGGTGGAGTCTGCTCATATTCGAAAACCGGGAAAATCTTGTCCCAGCGATTCGTCTCCATCAGTTGCAGATCAAGGCTGCGGGCCGCCTGTTTCCCATAGGACATGGCAGTGGAAACATTGGAGGCGCCGGTGGTTACATCGCCCCCCGCATAAAAGCGCGGCCGGCTGGTTTCGAGCGTGAAGCGATTGACTTCGATCGTCCCGCTCTCTTTCAGGCTCAGGCCGGAAGCCCGGGCAAAATCGAGATCTACGCTCTCACCAATGGCGTAGATCACAGAATCGCAATCGAAACGCTGGATCTCGTCGGTCGGAATCGGCTTACGGCGGCCGGACTTGTCGTACTCGCCGAGGCGTGTCTTCAGGATTTCAATCGCCTTGACGTTCCCTTTCTGGTCGCCGATCACGCGATGGGGCGCCGCCAAGAACACGAACTTCGCGCCCTCGTCTCTTGCGGCGTGTGTTTCTTCCGCGATGGCAGGCATGTCTTTGACTTCGCGGCGGTAGAACACGGTCACTGCCGCGCCCTTGCGTAACGCGCTGCGGGCGGAATCGATCGCGGCGTTCCCGCCTCCGATTACTGCCACCTTGCGGCCGATGGGCATCTCTTCGCCCCGCGCTTCGGCCTCGAGGAAATTCAGCGCCGGGTACACGCCCTTCAGTTCGGCACCGGGCTGATGCAGCCCTGACTCTTTCCAGGTTCCGATCGAGATAAGGATTCCATCGAAGCGATCGTCCAGGTCGTTCAGCGAGATATCGGTTCCCACCCGCGTGTTGAAGATGAACTTCACGCCCAGTTTCTCAATCAATTCAATCTCGTGATGCAGAGCGCTCTTGGGCAGCCGGTATTCCGGGAGCGCGAAGCGCAGCATTCCACCGGCTTCGGCCTTGCTGTCATAGACGGTAACGTCGTGACCCAGCATGGCGAGGTAGAATGCCGCCGTCAGTCCGGCCGGCCCGGCGCCGGCAATGGCGATCTTGCGCCCGGTTGGTTCCAGCTTGCGCGCGAGGATACGCTTGAACATCTCGTCGCGCCGGTCGGAGTTGAAAACCGAATCGGCAATGAAGCGGTGGACTTCGCGCATGTTCACCGCTTCGTCCAATGTCAGGCGGCGGCAGCGGTTGTCGCAGGGATGCTGGCAGACCCGTCCGGTCGAGGACGGGAGAGGATTGTCCATGATGACGGATTCGAACGCATCGTCGAGCCGCTGCTCTTTGTACAACTGCAGGAAGCGCGGGATATTCATGTGCAGCGGGCAACTGTTTTCGCAGGGCGAGAGGGCCAGTTCCTCGCACACTCCGGCCAGGCAACGGCGGGCGACGATGTGGTCCTCGAATTCGTTGCGGAAGTGGCGCAGCGTGGTCAGGACAGGGTTGGGCGCGGTCTGCCCCAGCCCGCAGAGCGAGCACTCGCGAATGTAGCGGCTCAACTCGTCCAGAAGTTCCAGGTGGTGCATGGTCCCGGCGCCCTCGGTGAGGCGATTCAGGATGCGCAGGGATTTGTTCAAACCGACCCGGCAAGGGATGCACTTGCCGCACGATTCGGAATGGGTGAACTCGATGAAGAAGCGCGCCACATCCACCATGCAGTTCTCTTCATCCATGATCACCATGCCGCCCGATCCCATGATCGAGCCCAACTGCGCCAGGCTTTCATAGTCCACGGGCGTGTCGAACATCTCGATGGGAATACATCCACCCGAGGGACCGCCCGTCTGCACGGACTTGATGGCGCGGCCGGCAACCCCTCCTTCACCGATGTCGTAGACGAAGGTTTTCAGCGGCGTGCCCAACGGCATCTCCACCAGTCCGGTGTTGCGCACCTTTCCGACCAGGGAGAAGACTTTGGTTCCCGAACTTTTCGGACTGCCCGTTTCGCTGAACCAGGCCGGGCCGCGGGTCACGATCGGCGTGATGTTGTACCAGGTCTCAACATTGTTGATGTTGGTGGGATGACCCCAGAGTCCTTTCTGCGCGGGAAATGGAGGCCGGGGCCGCGGCCGTCCCGCTTCGCCTTCCAGAGATGCGATCAGAGCTGTTTCTTCCCCGCAGACGAAAGCGCCGGCTCCCTCGACCACTTCTATGTCGAACTTGAATCCACGCCCGAGGATGTTGTCGCCGAGCATGCCATATTCATGGGCCTGCTCAATCGCCCGGTTCAGCCGATGCACTGCCAAAGGATACTCGGCGCGGACGTAAACGATTCCCTCGGTGGCGCCCATGACGTAGGCACCGATGATCATGCCTTCCAACAGTGCGTGAGGATCGCTCTCGATCTCGTTGCGGTTCATGTAAGCGCCGGGATCGCCCTCGTCGGCATTGCAGATGATGTACTTGCGATCGGACTTGGCTTTGTTGAGGAACTCCCACTTGTTGCCGGTCAGAAACCCGGCACCGCCGCGACCGCGCAGTTTCGATGCCTTGATTTGCTCGATCACGACCTCGGGCCGTCCGTCAATCAAAACCTTGTACAGCGCCTGATATCCTCCGACGCCGATGTATTCCTCAATATCGTCCGGATTGATGAGCCCGCAGTTGCGCAGAACGATTTTCTTCTGGCCCTTGAAGAACGGCACATCGTTCCAGGACGGTACTTCCGGGTACCCGCGTCCATATCTCAGGTTGCCGGTGATGTGTTCCCATTCCTCGATCTTGCAGTAGATATGTTCGGGAGTGATGTTTCCCATGGAAAGATCGTGCAAGATGCGGAGGGCATCGTCTGCCTGAACCCGCCGCAAGATCAGCAGTGGCTTGCCGGGCAGCCGCACATTCACCAGCGGCTCCTCGAAACAAGCCCCGAAACAGCCGACGCCGGTCAGGAAGACATCCATCCCGCTGCGCTGAATCGCTTCCGCAAAGGCGTGCTGCAAACCCTCGGCGCCATTGCCCCGGCCGCAAGTCCCCATCCCGATCGCGACCCGGGGAACGGGAGGAAGAAGCTTGGCGAGCCCCGCTTCACGGACCGCACTGAAAGCTCCAATGTCCTGGATTCGAGGCATCACTCACTCTCTTTCTGAATCGTTTGGATTTCGCGTTCCAGGGTGCGCTCGTTCACATGCCCGCGGATTCGATGATTCACTTCGACGACCGGCGCCATCGCGCACTGCCCAAAGCAGGCAACCGTGCGCACGGTAAACTTCTGGTCGGGCGTGGTTTGCAAGACTTTGTCGCCGTCGCCGGTGTCGCCCGGATCCTCCAACCCAAGTTTGAGTTCGAGGCGCACGCTCTGCAGCAGATTGCGGGAACCGCGGGTGTGGCAGGCGGTGCCGCGACAGATGCAGATGGTGTTGTTCCCTTGGGGATCGAGATTAAACAGAGCGTAGAAAGTGGCGACGCTGTAAACGCGCGAAAACGGTATCTGGGTCTTGGTTGCGATGTAGCGCAGCGTGTCCAGCGGAAGGTACTTATGGGGGTTGTGATCCTGCACAGCTTGTAGGATGCTGAGCAACGCGCCGGGGCGGCCAGCGCGGCGATTGATGACTCCATCAATGAACGTCTGCTCTTCGACGTTGCGACGTTCAGAAGATAGCGTGGGCATAGCCTTCCTCCGGAAGGGAACGGCCGCCGCGTTCCTGGCGCGGACGGAATTCCCCATTCGCGACCCAGTTGCGGCAGGCGGATCAGCTTCTTCTTAAACGAATACATCTCATACTAGCGGAGGGAGCAATGACCGACCGTGATGGGGGTCACTGAGAAATGTGATTTTAGAGGACCTAAGTTCGGTTACAAATCACAAAAAGCGCGCCGCTCCGTCGCTGGGAAATGGTTGGAAGATGCTACAGAGCAACGCTCGCCTGCGCAAGTTCGTACTCAGGGCTATTCAGGTCCGCGCCACACGCTTACTGGTTATAGCGCTTCTTGTAGAACTCGATCTGCTGCTGGATCTGTTCGGGCGTCAGGCCCTGCGTCCATTTGTGGTAGTCGCTCTTCATCACGTCGGCGGTCACGCCCGGCATGAGTTTTTCCGCTTCGGGGATGAACTCGGTGTAGAAGGTTTTCGACACTTCATAGAAACCGTGCCACTGGGTGTAGTCCGGACCCATCATGGCGGTACCCATGCGGGCACGCCGGCCCTGGTGGTGCCACAGCTCGTAGTAGGTCCATTCGATTTTTTCGTCGAAGGGAGTTTTGGTGAGTTTGCCGCTGGCGTAGAGCTTCTCCATGATGGACTTGGCCGGCTTGGCGAACTTCTCGTTGTAGAGATCGACGGTACCCTCGTATTGCTTGTAGAAGTTCTCGATCCACCCCGTGGCGTGACAACTGGAGCACACATCCTGCATGGCGGCGCGCCGCTTCTCCCAGTTCTCCAGTTTGAAACTCACCACTGGGCGCAGGGTGTAGCTGATGCGGTCGCCGACGTCATGGGTGATCTTCTGGTCGCGGGTGGCGCTCATGTGGCAGGTGGCGCAGGTAGGGGCGGCGGAGTAGTCCTTGCCGACGAACCCAGGACTTCGAATCCAGGTTCATTTTGGCGATATTCGCGCGGAACTGGATGCCGTGCTTGGACTCGGCGTAGATCTCGGCTTGGGGATGGTCCGGGCCCAGATGACACTTGCCGCAGTTCTCCGGCTGGCGGGCCAGGGCCGAGCTGAAAGAATGCCGGCCGTGGCAGGCGGCGCAACTTCCCTTGCTGCCGTCGGGATTGATGCGTCCGATGCCGCTGTTGGGCCAGGTGGAGAAGTCGAACTTGCCGTCGCCTGAATATTTCACTTCACCGCCGTGGCATTGGCGGCAGCCATTCATAGCGGCCGGCCCACCTTCCACGACCTCACCCAACACGTTGTCGAGAGAGCCGATGAAGTGGGCGGCGTCGGCGTGCCGGCTCTTTTCGAACTGGTCAACCTCGGACTTATGGCAGCGGGCACAGTAGTAAGGAGTCACAATCACAGCGATCTTCAGGCCGTAGTGGTCGAAGGTGGCGGGGTCACCCGGGTTGGCCTTGTGGCAGGAATAACAATCCACACTCGCCCTGGCATGAGCGCTTCCGCGCCACTGCTCGACGGCGCCGGGGGTGCTGCTGTTGTGACACTCCAGGCACTGCTGGCCCTCCTTGGAGATTTCGGGAATTGACTGGGAAGAGCCGCTGGCGCAGAAGAGTACTACCCACACGCAGAAGAAGCAGGAGCGCATCTCGACCTCCTTGGGAGTTGCTGCCGATCCGCACCGAACTGCAGCGGCGCTGACCCAGACAGTATGTTGAAAACTGCTGAGCCTGTCTGTGACATTTAGCCGAGATTTCCTTTTTTTTTATTTCGAAAACGGCGAAAGTTCTACACCCGTCATTTGCGGCCGCGATCGGGTCGCGGACACTCTATCGGAGACCAGAGGTGGCTGACAGATTCATCTCTCCAATAGATGCCCGTTGACCGACCAAGTGGATTACCTCTGGATAGGCCGTCACTCGGGAGCATTCGCTAATGTCAGGAATGGCCAAGATCGCCTTGTTGCTGATTTGCGTCCAATGACACACGGGTCGAGCTTCGGCAGAGACGGCTGCACTAGCCACCGTGAACCGCCGCTTGCCAACATCCAATCTGCCGTGGTCTTCTTAATCATGCGCAAGCTTCCCATCTGCCTGTCGTTGCTCTTCGTCGTTGCTGTGTGGCCGGCGAATGCCCAAACACCATCCACAGCGCAGTCCTCCGGGCCGCTATTGCCCTACAGCCCCAGTCTCGACCTTTCCTCGATGGATAAATCTGTCGACCCTTGCGTGGATCTCTACCACTATTCCTGCGGCGGTTGGCAGAAGAAAAACCCGATCCCGCCCGATGAGACTTCATGGTCGGTCTACGCCAAGCTCTATCAGGACAACTTGACCTTCCTCCGCGGCATGCTTGAACAGGCGGCCCAGCCGGATGAGCAACGCAATGCCGTAACGCAGCAGATTGGCGACTTCTACGCCGCCTGCATGGACGATGCCGCAGTAGAAAAACGTGGCCTCGCGGCCATTCAGCCGGAACTCGACGCAGTGGCGCAGATCAAATCGGCGAAAGAACTTACGCCGCTCGTGGCGCGGCTGCAGCTGATCTACTTCCGGTATTCCTACAACAGTTCCATGCTCTTTTCGGCGGGCTCGACGCAAGACCCGGACGACTCCGAACAAGTGATCGCCGACGTGGATCAGGGCGGCCTCGGCCTGCCCGATCGCGACTACTACATCAAAGATGACGCTAAGTCGAAGGAAACGCGCGAGCGCTACCTGCAGCATGTGCAGAGAGTTTTCGAGCTGATCGGCGACGGCCCGGCCGCCGCTAAGAAGAACGCCGAGACCGTCATGCGCCTGGAAACAGCCATGGCCAAGGCTTCGCTCACTCGCGTCGAACGCCGCGATCCCCACGAGCTGGTTCATAAAATGAAGGTCGCCGATCTCATCCAGCTTGCGCCCAACTTTGACTGGCTCGCTTACTACCACGAGATGCAATACCCGGAGTTTGCCGTTCTCAACGTCGACGCGCCCGAGTTCATTAAGGAACTCAACACGCTCCTCGCTTCCGAATCGATCGACAGCTGGAAATCCTACTTGCGCTTCCATGTGGCCGACACGTCTTCCCCGTACCTGTCTTCGAAATTCGTCGAGGAAAACTTCGAGTTCTACCGCCAGTACCTGCGGGGCGCGAAAGAGATGCAGCCGCGCTGGAAACGCTGCGTGCAGTACGTCAACTACGACTTGGGCGAGGCGCTGGGTCAGGTTTATGTGGCCAAAGTCTTCTCCCCCGAACTTAAAGAAAGCACGCTCGATATGGTGCGGCGCACCGAGGATGCGATGGGCGCGCGCATCAAGGCGCTTGACTGGATGAGCCCGGAAACCAAACAGCAGGCGCTGACCAAGCTGGCGGGAATCCGCAACAAGATTGGCTATCCCGATCATTGGCGCGACTACAGCTCGGTGAAGATCGTCCGCGACGATTTTGCCGGCAACGTCGAGCGCGCACATCAGTTCGAGAGCCGCCGCGAAATCAAAAAAATCGGCAAACCCGTCGACCACGGCGAATGGGACATTTCCGCTCCCACCGTTGACGCCTACTACAATCCGCAGATGAACGACATCAACTTTCCCGCCGGCGTGCTGCAGCCGCCGCTCTACGATTCGAAAATGGATGACGCTCCCAATTATGGCGATACCGTGGGCACCATTGGCCACGAACTCACCCACGGCTTCGACGACGAGGGCAGCCAGTTTGACGCCAAGGGGAATCTGAAGGATTGGTGGACGAAAGAAGACCGGGAGAAATTCGACGCGCGCACCAAGTGCGTGGACGATCAGTACTCGGAATACGTCGCAGTCGAGGAGGTCCACATCAACGGCAAGCTGACGCTGGGTGAAAACGTGGCCGATCTCGGTGGCGAAATTCTGGCTTACATGGCGTGCAAAGACGCAACCAAGGACAAGAATCTTCGACCTATCGACGGCCTTACTCCCGAGCAGCGCTTCTTTATCGGATTCGCGCAGTGGGACTGCGCTAACGAACGCCCCGAAGATCTGCGCGTGCGTGCCATGACCGATCCGCACTCGCCGGCACGATACCGCATTAACGGCGTTGTAGTGAACATGCCGGAGTTTTCGCGAGCGTTCTCCTGCAAAGCCGGACAGCCGATGGTGAAGCCAGCGGACAAAGTCTGCAAAGTCTGGTAGGGATGTGGCGCGGACACGCTGTCCGCCAAAAAGCGATTGCCGGCTTAATGTAAAAGGTCAAGGCGGCGGAGCCCACTAGGAAATTACCACAGCGCTTCGCGCCCTCTCCTCGAACCTTGCCGATCACTTAGCCGGCTCGTCGCGATAGAGGTTGATTTGTGGCGTACCGCCTTCCTTTAGCTTTGCGCGGAACATCCCGGGAGTGTTGAAGCTCCAGGCTAGCTGGCCGTCGGGCGTGAGCGCGATGACGCCTCCGTCACCGTGGATTGCGGAGAGGTCCTTTTGCACGACTTGGTCAGCGGCCTCTTGCAAGCTCATGCCCTTGTATTGCACGAGGGCGCAGATGGTGCGCGCCACGGTGAGCCGGATGAAATACTCGCCTGTGCCCGTTGCCGAGACGGCGCACGACTGATTCGAGGCATAGGTCCCCGCGCCGATGATGGGCGAATCGCCGACTCGGTTCCAGCGCTTGGCGGTGGTGCCGCCGGTCGAGGTACCGGCCGCGATGTTGCCACGGCGGTCGAGCGCGACGACGCCGACCGTGCCGTACTTGTGCGTGTCAATTCTTTCAAATGAGGCGATGGGCTTGGCCGGAGGCGCGGGCGCGCCCTCGGGGCGCGGAGGAATGGGCGAGCCGTCCTTCTCGAGCTGCTCGACAAGCTGCTGCCAGCGGTGCTCGGTAAAGAAGAAACTTGGAGGCACCTGTTCGAGATGCACGTGTGCGGCAAAGTCATCGGCGCCGGAGCCGATCAGCATGACGTGGGGCGATTGCTCCATGACCGCGCGGGCGAGCGAGATGGGATGGCGCGTGCGCTGCACATCGGCAACCGCGCCGGCCCGCATCGTCTCGCCATCCATGATTGCGGCATCGAGCCGGTTGGTGCCGTCCGCCGCAAAAACCGCGCCACGACCGGCGTTGAAGAGCGGATTATCTTCGAGGAGCTTGATGGCGGTTTCGACAGCATCGAGCGAAGAGCCACCTTTATCGAGCACGTCGGCAGCGGCGGTGAGCGCATCCTTGATACCGGCGCGGTAGTTAGCCTCAGCTTCGGGGGACATTGACGAGCGCTCGATGACTCCGGCGCCGCCGTGAAGCACCAGAGCCCACTTGTGCGGTGCGGAAGCGGGCTGCGAGGCGGACGTGGGAGCACTCTGGGCCAGGGCTGCGGAAGAAAAGGCGCAGGCAAGAGCAAGGAAGGCGAGCGAGAGTTTGCGAGTGAATGAGTTCATAAAACTCCTTGGAACGGTATGACGCGGGCCTGATGATTGACTCAGGCGAAAAGAGCGGCCTCAGGCGTTGTGCCTTCGCCGCGTCATTTTCGGTTGACATTCCTGTACACGACGCCATTCTTCATGACGAAGTTGACGCGCTTAAGCACGGAGATGTCCTGCAACGGGTCGCCGGGAACTGCGATCACATCGGCGTAGAAGCCGGGCTTGAGCTGGCCGATCACGTCCTGCTTGCCGAGAAGATGCGCACCGTTCAATAGGCTGGCGCGGAGCACATCGGCGGCGGGCATTCCATACTCCACCATCAACTCAAACTCACGCGCCTGGGTACCGTGCGGGAAGGGGCCGACGTCGGAGCCCACCGTCATGGGGACGCCCGCCGCTAGTTGCTTGCGGAACTCGGCGGCATGGAAGGCCAGCATGGCGCGTTCGCGCTCGGCCAGGGCGGGCGAGTCGGCATGGGCAGCGAAGTATTCGGAGATGGCAAAGGTGGGCACGGCGTAAATCTGCTTCTCGCGCATGATGCGCATGGTTTCGGCACTGAGCTGGTCGGCGTGATCGATGGAGGCGACACCGGCCTGGGCCGCGTAGAGAGCTCCGGGCTCGCCGGTGCAGTGAACGCCCACGCGCTTGCCCACGCGCGCCGTTTCCTGGACGGCGGCTGCGATCTCGACCTCGGTGTACTGGTAGGGCGTGGTGAATTTGCCATCGGCGAATCGGTCCGCGCCGGTTTCATAAATCTTGATGAAGTCCGCGCCCTCCTTGAGCTGCTGCCGTATCACGGAGACCAGTTCGCCGGCATTGTTGGCGTAAGTGGCATTGGATGAGATGTGCTCCGCGGGATTGAAGTCGATTGCGTCTTCATGGCCTCCGAGAATGCTGATGGCGTTGCCGCTGACGTTCATGCGCGGGCCGGGAATCAGTCCGGAGTCGATGGCGTTGCGCACGGCGGAGTCGGCCGAGCCCGCGCCCTCGGTGCCCATGTCGCGCTCGGCAGTGAAGCCCGCCATCAGATCGTCGCGGGCCGCAATCTCGGCGAGGATCGTGCGCTCGGGCACGGACTCGACGACAGTTTGCAGGTCTTCGGCTCCAGGATGGAGGAAAAGATGGACGTGGGCGTCGATGAGCCCGGGCATCAGCGTCGCCGCGCCCAGATCGATCACGGTGGCGCCGCCGGGATGCGCGACCGAGGAACCAGCTTCAATAATGCGATTGCCGCGTACGAGCACCTCGCCGGGACTGACGAGCGTGCCATGCTCCACATCAAGCATGTGGGCAGCGTGGAGCACGATGGTGTCGCTCGCGGGAACCGCGGCGGGAACGGCTGAAGACTGAGCCTGGAGTGCATGTACCGTGGCGAGAGCCAGGATCATGCTGAAGACGAAGGCAGTAGCGGAACGCAGGAATCGAATCATGCGCCAAATACTAGCACGCTGGCCGGGTTGAAGTTGGCCCGCACACAGACGCTTAGCGCTCAGTATGGCAAGGCGTGGAAGGCCAGTTTCCCGTCTGAATGTGTCCCGTTGACCTCGCTTCAAAGAGCCTCCTGAACGCCGCTTTCGACGAGATGCTACATAGTTGTTACCTGCTCGGTGTCGACGATTGTTCGAGCAATTCCTTCAAATACTGCTGCCACACCGCCGCCCAGGTGTGGGTGCCGTGACCGTGCGTCTCTTCGGAAGTGGGCAGCAATATGAATTTGCCGTTCTTCACCTTCTTGATTTCGCGTTCGGCGATCCCCAACTCCGGCGGATTGATGAAGTCGTCGGCGGAGTTGATGAACGTTACCGGCGCTTTGATCAAATCGAGTTTCGATGACGGGTCGTAGTTGCGCGAAGCGCTGACCGCATAGAGAATGTCGTTGGCATCGAGCTCTGCCGCGATCCGTTTCACCGATTCCTCAAGATACTTGTCGGCGGCATCGCGCGTCGGCATATCTTGCTGCATGTGCAGCGGCGCGCTTCCAGCGATCAGCAGAAAATCCGCGGCGATCTGAAGTGCGGCGCGAGGCTCGCTCGTGTACTCGCCGTTCTTCCATTCGGGGTCCTGACGAATTCCGTCGATAATCATTTTCCGCCACAGGCGGTTTCGCCCGGCGATTCCCACCGGCAAACATGCCAACGGCATCAGCGCATCCATCTCGTCGGGATATGCCTCGCCCCACATCCATGAATGCATGCAGCCCATCGAAGTCCCCAGCACCAAACGAAGGTGATCCACGCCCAGCCCCTTTTCGAGCAGTTCGTGTTGCAGCGAGACCATGTCGGCATAGTCATATTGCGGAAAGCGCGCGTGCATACCGTCGCTCGGCTTGCTGGATTTCCCGTGGCCGATATTGTCCGGCAGAATGATGTAGTACTTGCTTGCGTCCAGCAACTGCCCCGGTCCAAACAGCACGCCGGCAAATATCGGACGGAGGAATTGGTGGCCCGTACCTCCCGTACCGTGAAGGATCAGAACAGCATTGGTCGCTCGCCCGCGGTCGTCCTTCACTGGCGTGCCGAGTGTCGTGTAGTGTATCCGCACCTCCGGGGTGATTTCACCCGATTGAAAGCGAAAATTGTGAATGACAAAATCACCCTCGTGAGGCGCTGGCCAGCTGACCGTACTTTGGACCGCATTTTCCGCTGCATTCTGCGCTCCGGCTTGCCCCAGAGCCAGCGTCATCGCCAAAACCACAAACCGTCCTAGGTGCTTCACGATTTTTGTCATTGTCCCTCCACATAGCCGTCACTCTGAACTTCCAGAAAAACTGGAGTGTACACCAGTTCCCGACAAGTCCGTTCCTTTCATGCCGATCCGGCGAAGCCGCATGTTAGGCTTTCTTGGAGCCTTCGGAGACGCTGCGTTGATTGCCCGGGTCTTTAAAGCATTTCAATATCGCGATTTCCGCCTGATGTGGTTTGGCGCCTGCACCTCCAGCATCGGCACCTGGATGCAAATCGTAGCGCAGGGCTGGCTGATCTACCGGCTCAGCCACTCGGCGTTCTTGCTGGCGCTGGATCAATTTCTCGGCGGCATTCCCATCTTTCTGTTCTCTCTGATCGGCGGCGTGGTGGCCGATCGCGTGGAACGGCGGAAAATTCTGCTCGGCTCCCAATATGTGCAGATGGCGACCGCCGGGCTGCTCACCATTCTGGTGGCGATGGGTCTGGTCCACATCTGGCACATCCTGTGTCTTTCGTTCGTTTCCGGCTTGGCCCAGGCGTTTGGCGCTCCGGCCTACCAGGCGCTGATTCCCACGTTGGTGGAGCGGGAAGACATGCCCAACGCCATCGCACTGAATTCGATCCAGTTCAACGTCGCGGTCATGGTCGGGCCGGCACTCGCCGGCCAGGCATTAGCGAGGTTGGGAGAGAGGTGGTGCTTTGGCTTGAACGCGCTTTCCTTCCTGGCGCCCATCGTGTCGCTGTCGATCATCACCGCCCGCTACCTGCCGCTGAAGGCCACGGAGTCGATGTTCACCAGCCTGAAGCAGGGCATTCAGTTCGCTCGCAAGCAGAGTTCTATGGAAGCGCTGATTGTGCTGGCTTTCTGCATGACCGCTTTAAGCATGCCCATGCGCACTTACCTTCCCGTATTCGTGAAGGACATCTTCCATCGCGGTCCCGAAACCTACGGCAATCTCCTCGCGCTCATGGGACTCGGTTCGATTTGTGGCTCGCTGACCATCGCGAGCGCGGGCAATATAAAAAGGAAGGGGCGCGTCGCTCTCGGCGCGCTCATCTGTCTGGGCGCGGGGATTGCTGGGTTTGCCCTTTCGAAGTCGCTGCCGGTGAGCGAGGCCGTCCTGGTGCTGGTGGGCGCATCCATGATGGCTGTTTTTGCCACGGTGAATTCGCTGGTGCAGTTGATTACCACGAACGAAATGCGCGGGCGCGTGATGAGCGTGTACAATTTCGCATTCCGCGGCGGCATGCCGATGGGGAATCTGTTGTCGGGCTGGCTCGTTCCCGTGTTTACGGCGCCGGTGGTGCTCAGCCTGAACGGATTCCTGCTGATTCTGGTGGCCCTTTACTTCCTGCTGGTCCAACGGCGGCTGGCTGCGCTTTGAAAAGCGGCGAGGCAGCCAATTCTTTTGAGAGTGATGGTTAAAGTGGAAGTTCTGGTTGCAGGACAAGAGATGCATTCCCAGAGAACGCGTCGAATCTGTTCTACAGGCAGCCGCTTGGGCTTCCGCCCACATTCATCGAAGCGCCTCTACCTCCCCGACTGGCGCAAAGAAACCATCGAGAGGATCCAGAATGCGAACGAGAGGAGAGCGGAACTGAGTTTCGATGCGCAGCAGATGTAAACGAACCTATGGGAATCCGAACCGTTCTAAAACGCATCACCAACATAGGAGGCATCTCTGGCATTGAGCGGGCCAAACGACGGGACATTCCACTCGGTCCACATCAAAGGCAGCCCGGGACGTGCCGAGGCTGCGATCTGATCGTGCACCTTCTTAATCGCGAGACAAACCCTGCGATCCATGGAAATGTTTTCGCGCGTGCCATGTTGCGCGGCCCACATCGTCGTACATGAGCACGGAACGACTCCCCTATGAATCGCGCGCGAAACTCTTTGAACCATTCCATACAACTTTTCGGCAGCTTCTGGGTTCAATAGTATATAGGGATGTGATTGTCTGGAGGAGACCTTGAAAGTATCTCGCTTGTTTCGTAAAGCAATTGGTTCCGGGCTGGCGGCGAGAGCTGCTCTTTTGTTCTTTGTGCTTGGCGCGGCAGCATTGGCTTGCGCCCAGAGTGGCGCCATGACTCCTTATCAGGGAGAATCGGATGGCGTCAGCGCCGGCGGAAAATGGCTGGAGTTCCACTCCGACGACAAGATGACGGGCGCCAAGAAAGTGCGCTTTGAGATCCAGTCGGATAATTATTTTCGCGAAGACCCGGAGTACAAGCCCAGAGTGGACCTGTACTGCAGTGATGGCAAGCTCAAGCTGGCGGACTTCAATCCCGGAGTCAGACTGGCTCCGCCGAATCGCCCCGGCTGGTGGGGACAGCCCCAGTTGGAAGTTATGGTCCGCGTTGACGATACGCACTACTTCAAGGGCTGGAACTGGATGCGCGGCCACTTCCTCTCCATGGACAAAGGCACCGTTCGGGGGATGATCGGGGCGCAGGTTTTCAAGGTGGAACTCCCCACGCGGAGCGGCCGGCAGATCGCGGAGTTTTCTCCCGGCGGCCTGAATCTGGATCGAATCAAACAAGCCTGCGATCTGACACCGAAGAAGCCGAGCAAGGACTAGCTGCCGCGACCGCGTGATTGTTACTGCTGTCGATCCAAGTTAGCTGGTGGAGAGCCGGGCGTCCCCGCCCGGCCTTCACTGCCCGAGAGGCTCCAAGCAACCAGCGCATTCTTGACTTCCCGCTCCTGCATCCCCAGCCATTCCTGCGAATCCAATGATGATATCGTGGGAGGCGCATGAAGATTGGCATCACCTGTTATCCAACCTACGGCGGCAGCGGAGTTGTCGCCACCGAACTGGGGCTTGAGCTTGCTCGCCGGGGACACGAGATTCATTTCATTTCCTACTCGCAGCCCATTCGTCTGACCGGGCCGGAACCTAACATTCATTATCATGAGGTCGAGGTCACGCGCTATCCGCTGTTCGAATATCCTCCGTACGATCTGGCGCTGGCGACGCGCATGGCCGAGGTGTCGCAGCTCTACGAACTCGATCTGCTGCACGTGCATTACGCCATCCCGCACTCGGTGAGCGCGATGCTGGCCAAGCAGATGCTGGCGGCAACTCCGCCGCGGCGCCATTTACCGTTCGTAACCACCCTGCACGGGACCGACATCACTCTGGTCGGGCTCGACCGTTCGTATCTTCCGATTACGCGTTTTTCCATCGAGCAGAGCGACGGCGTGACGGCAATCTCGCAGTATTTGCGCACCCGCACCCTTAAAATTTTCGACGTCAAGAACCATATCGAAGTCATCCCGAACTTCGTGAACTGCGACGAGTATCTGCGCAAACCGGAATGGCTGGAAAAGCGTAGCGAGTATGTCTCCAACGACGAGCGGCTGCTGGTGCACCTTTCCAACTTCCGGCCAGTGAAACGCGTCCTGGATGTGATCGAAATCTTTGACCGTGTGCGCAAGAAAATTCCTTCCAAGCTGTTGCTGATTGGTGACGGACCTGATCGTTCCCAGGCGGAGTGGCTGGCGGTGCAGAAAGGCATTCACGAACACGTCCTGTTTCTTGGGAAACAGGATCAGATTCGCGAAAAACTCGCCATCTCAGACGTGTTGTTGATGCCGAGCGAACTGGAAACCTTCGGACTCGCGGCGCTGGAGGGCATGGCCTGTGAAGTCGTCCCGATTGCCACGCGCACTGGAGGAGTGCCGGAATTGATTGATCACAGTGTGACCGGATTTCTGGCCGATCTCGGCGACGTGGAGACCATGGCGCGTTACGCCATCGATCTGCTGAGTGATGAATCGGCTCTGCGCGCCATGCGGAAACGGGCGCGCGCCGCTGCCATGGAAAGATTCTGTGCCAGCAAGATTATTCCGCTTTACGAAGACTTTTACCGAAAGGTGCTGGCGCAATCGCCGAAGTCGTCATGAGCTCTTCCGGATTGGGCAGAATGGGCAGCCGCAACCGGATCAGCGTGCCGCCGCCTTCGCGGTTTTCGATCATCATCTGGGCAGCATCGCCGTAGAGCACCTTCAGACGCTCCGCGACGTTCGCCATGCCGATTCCCATACCTCCCAAGCCTTGGGCTTGCCCCAACTCTTGGGCCGACCCCATGCCCACGCCGTCATCTTCCACTTCAACCACCAGCCGCGATTCGATCAGGCGGCTGCGCAGCGTAATGCTGCCGCCTTCGACCTGGGGAGCAAGTCCGTGCTTGATGCAGTTTTCGACCAACGGCTGGAGCAGCATGCTGGGAACCATGGCTTCGAGAGACGCCGGATCCAGATCCTTGACGACCTTGAGCTTCTCGCGTCCAAAGCGTACGACTTCAATGTCCAGATAATTGTCGATGAACTCCACTTCCTCGCGTAACGGAACGAACGAATCCGTACTGTGCAGCAGGCGGCGAAGAATGGTCGCAAGCTTCAGGATCATCTCGCGGGCCGTGTCGGGATCGAAGCGCACCAGCGACGAAATGGAATTCAACGTATTAAACAGAAAGTGCGGGTTGATCTGGTTCTGCAGCGCCGCCATGCGCGCCTGGAGCAGCAGCCGTTCCTGCTCTTCCAGCTTGATCTGGATGCGGACGCTATTGAAGATTTTCAGTTCCGTGCCTACCACCATGACCGCCGTCAGGTAGATCGCGCTCTCCACAAGATAGCCGTTCAGAGTCCCGTGATTGGCCCACAGGCCGGGGCTTTCCAGGCTGAAGATGGAGTTCGGCCAGAAGTGCCAGATTTCCGTCTGCAGAAAACGCAGGCCCACGATGGTTACGAAAAAAGCGACTTGCCAATCGAACACACGCGGGCGCGGCAGATTGCGGCGAATCATGCGATAGAGCGTGAGGTCGATGAACGGCGAGAACGACCAGATATCTTCCTGCTCGGGCGCGACCCGGCGCAACTGCCCGGCAATAATTCCGGCGAGCACATTCAACGGCATGGCGGCCCACTCTCCGTGCATCGCTGCGGGCAGCGATATCAGCGCTCCGCCGAGCCCTCCCGACAGGCGCCCGCCGACCACGCCCAGTAGCAGCGCGGTTTCGAGCGAAAGGTCGCCGGCAAGGAAGCTCTTGGCGCTGAATCGTATCCAGACGCCGAGTGCGATCGGGATCGCCATCCAGAACGCCAGATAAATCTTGTGCCGGGTTTCGCGCTGCTCGCGGAAGATCAGACTCTTGAATTCTTTGGAGCGCACCAGGGCGCTCGACAAGGCAGCGGCCACGCCCAGCTTGATCAGAAGGTTAACGAGTATCAGCCGCGGTTCCAGCATCGAGGTGACTTGCTGGTGGAGATCCGGGCGTCCCCGCCCCGGACGGGCGAGACGCCCGTCCCTCCACCGTGTGACTTTCTTCCCGCGAAATGATGTGCGGTCGGGATCAGGCTCCGATTGTAACCGCTGCCTGGCGCAAAAGCTGCTCGACGTTGATATGCGAGCCCGCCGGAACTCCGCCCTGGGCAAAATCGCGGCTGCCGCCGCCGCGGCCTCCGACGGACGACAACACTTGCTTGAGCAACGCCCCCATGTCGGCGGTCGATCCGAGCGCGCCGCCGGAAGCTTGCGCGAGAGTTTGCGATGGAGTCTGCGCAAACACCAGACCCGGCGGATCCACGGTGCTCGCCACCAGCGCGATGGCCGGCGTCGCCGCTCGCGTCACTTTCTGCGCAAACAGTTTGGCGAAGCCGATGTCGCGATCGGAAAACGCCCGCACGATGATCTTCGGCCCGTTCGTCTCCGGTTGATTCTGGAGGGCGGCCAAAGCCATAAGCTCGGCGAGTTGATCGAGCGCATCGTCCTTTTGTTTGCGCAACAGCTTGCTCTCTTCGACACTCTTGCGGATCTGATCCGGCACATCCCAGAGCTGCGCCGAGAATAGTGCGGCCGCCTCACTGAGGGCACTGTAGTCACGCCGCGCCATGCGAACTGCGCGATCGCCGCAGACAAACTCCACTCGTGTTCCCTGTCGCACCTTCTCGGTTTTTCGCAACAGGATCGAACCGATCTGCCCACTGGCGCTGACGTGAGTTCCGCCACACGCCGACAAATCGAAATCTGCGACCTCGATCAGACGCAGCTCGTCGCGCTCCGCGGGAGGCAGTTTACGCAGGCCAAGCTTCTCCGCTTCCGCGCGGGAAACATACCGAATCCGAATGGGACGGTTCTCAAAAACAACCTGATTGGCCCGCTTCTCGGCTCCCGCAATCTGCCCGGAACTCACTGAAGGCACCGCCAGATCAATCGAGCAATAGTCTTCGCCCATGTGGAACGAGACGGTCGGCATCTGGTAAAGCTCGATAAAAGCTGCCGAGAGAACATGTTGTCCGGAGTGTTGCTGCATGTGGTCGCGGCGGCGTTCGGGATCGACGCTGCCATGGACTTTTTCGCCTGCCAGTGGCAACTTCGCCGGCGCTTCCAGGTAGTGGACGATCCTGCCGTCTTCCGCATCCGCAACTTCCGTGACCCGCAGGCGAGCGCCACCATGATCGTCCCCGCCATCAGTCACAACGAACGTCAGCCATCCGGTGTCGTGGACCTGACCGCCGCTAGTTGGATAGAACGCGGTTTCCCGCAGGATGACGCCCGGGCGCGATTGCTCAGGCGAGGCAGGCGCGACGTCCTCGACAACCGAATCAAATTCGTGGATTTCAGAACTGTCGTAGTAAAGACGGTTGGTCATGATGAAGATGAAAAAGTCGTAATGAAAAGCCATTCTGATGAAAACATTCCGATAAAACCAGAGCAGCGCGCAGCAGGCAAACAAAAGTCAGGCACCGGCGAACCACTGCACACGAAAGAGCCCGTTACCGTTGCTTCCTTCCGGACCTGGCGGGGTTGGCGGGAAAACGTCGCGCGGAACCGATGCCTGACTCTACATATTAGCAAGAGATCGCCGAAAACAGGAATGGACTCGGGATTTGGGCAGTGGTGCAGTTTGAATTCCACAGGGGTAGCAATCGGGTCCGGGCTGTGGGAAACTGGGGACATGACAATACCAGAATTGACCGACATGGGGTGGCTTGGACCAAGGTACGAAATGGATAGCGCTAGTCATCGCTTCGGCAAGTGCTCTGAGTGCCATGAGATCATCTGCGTCGAAAAGGCCGTGACAGATACACAGAATACGCAGCCAGAAACCAATGAAATGCTCCATAAAGTGTTTCGCACACACGTTAAGCTGAAGCACTCCGAGGGCTTCAGCCAAGCCGCTGCGCGGATCGTCGGAGAGGCCACGGAAGACAAATAGCGAACCCGACTCACTGTGGGAGTTCCCAGTCTTTTGGACTGTCGAAGAGTGTCGGATTGTCGGGATAAACCGGCGCAATCGCATATTGCCACCACAAGTCCTGAATAAATTCAAGCTGCACCACTACCCGGGATTTCGACTATCATCAGGTCACGCTATGGCTGAGTCGGAATGCGCCGCCTACAAAGAACTCAAGGATCGTGAGACCCGAGCGCACGCGGCATGGACTTCTTTTCTGTACCGCAATGAAAACAAGCCGAAACTCTCCGAGAGATCAAACCGGAAGCAGCAGAAAGAAAAAATGGAAGCTTACGAGCAGGCCCACAAAGCCCGCCTGTCTCACTCGAAGACTTGTCCAACCTGTTTGTCCAACATGTAAAGAGATCAGCGCCAGCAGATATTCAGGGGTGGGTGAAGAGGAGCCTTCAGCGCACCACCAGAACTTCCCGGATGGCATCGCGCGCCAGGAAAAATTTGATTGAAGCGAAATCCCGGAAGAGGTTTTCAATGTGGCGGTTGTTGAACACGCGCTGCAGGCGGGGAGATTGCTTATCGGACGCGGGACGACCGGGCGGGGCGAACTTCACCTCTTGCATCTCCAGCATGTCGGTGCCGGTCACGTGATAGCGATAGCAGGTCGAGTCCGGGCCCGCGTCGCGCGTGTGAAAGAAGGCCAGCAGGTATCCGCCCGGCTTCATCACCGACCACAAACGGTCAATGGCCGGCTTCACCAGGCTCTCTTCCAGGTAATCCGGCAGATTCCAGCACAGCACCACGTCGAACTGAGCGTTCGCGTACACCAGGTTCTCATCCAGAAACTTCTTGCTGTCCACAACCGTGTTTCCCGCGCTGTCCTGAATGCGCAACGCAGGGTCAAGAGACGATCGCAACAAATCTTCGCTGTAATTCTTGTGTCCCTTGCCGGTGAAAAAGCGGATGTTGTTGGCGGAGGTCGAGCCCATGTCGAGCACGCACAGCCCCTCCTGCGAATTCAGCAACCGTGAAATCTCCCCCATCCCGCTCGACCGGCGGGTCAGCTTCTGCGGGACAGCGGCACCCGCAGTCCGGTTCGAAGAGCTCCGAAAGAATTTCATCACGTTGTCAGAAACAGATGCCATCGATCATCGATCCGTGCACCCGGTCGCGCGATCCGCCCGCCATTTCCTATGAAGACGCGGGCGCTGCCGCTTTTCCGGCCTCTTTCTGAATATCAACCTTCCCTTTCAGGAACGCGCCTTCTTCAATGGCGATGCGCTGCGTGGTCACATCGCCGGTTACCACCGCCGACTTTCGCAACTCCACGCGATCGGAGGCGTTCACGGTCCCATCCAACTTGCCCTGAATCACCACAGCCTTGGCGGTGACGTCGGCCTTGACGTTTCCGTTCGGCCCGACCGTCAGGCTGTGGTTGCGCAGCTCAATTTTTCCTTCGACGTTGCCATCCACATACAAGTCTTCGGAGCCCGACAGCTCTCCCTTGATTACGACCGACTTGCCGATATGGGCAAACTCTCCGGTCTGCGGAGCATCCATGCTTTGGCCTCCATCTCCTCGCGCTCTGTTCGCCGCGAATGAACCGATTGTAAATCATCGGCCCGCTTGCGGCTCGTCTCGGTAGCCGGAAATCATTCTCCATCAGGAACTTACAGCAGCGGTCGGAAGCGCGGCTTCACCCCAATGCAACCTGCGGTTTGCTACCATGGTCTAAAAGGAATGAACCTGCCCAGTCCCATCATGGCGGTCGTCAACTCTATCTCGCGCAACTCCATCGCCGACTCCATCACCCACACCGGCGCCTGGATTCTGCTGCTCACTGCGGCCAGTTTTGCCGGGCAGCAAGCGACAGTTTCTTCGTATCACGATCCGGCGGAACTGGTGCGAAAAGCTGCGCAGAACGAAATTAAGGCGGCCAATGACGACACCGCCCACTTCCTGTTTCGCGGCACCAAGACTACGCCTCAGGGATCCACCACGAGACTCTATGTCGAAACCAAGGAGGCTACTGCCGGCTTGGTGATCGCCTATAACGGCAAACCTCTAACGCCCGAACAGCGCCATGCGGAAGAGGCGCGCGTCGAACGTTTCATCAACCATCCCGAAGAACTGAGAAAGAAGCGCGAACAGGAGCGCGCGAGCGCCGAGCGCACCATGCGCATCGTGCGCGCACTGCCCGATGCTTTCCTGTTCGAGTACGCCGGAGAGGAACCCGGATCGGAAGGCATTGGCCGGGCCGGCGCCACTCTGGTCAAATTGAAGTTTTGGCCGAATCCCCGCTACCAACCGCCGTCGCGCGTAGAAGAGGTCCTGACCGGCATGCAGGGCTACGTGCTGGTGGACGCCGTCCGTTACCGCCTTGCCAGCATTGACGGCACGCTCTTCAAGGCAGTCGGCTTCGGGTGGGGAATTCTCGGACACCTCGATCGCGGCGGCCGCTTCATGGTTCAGCAGCAGGAGGTTGGCGACAATCTCTGGGAAATTTCAGGCATGACCTTGAGCTTTACCGGAAAGATCCTGCTGGTGAAAAGTCTCTCCATCAGCTCGACGGAAATTTTCAGCGGCTTCAAGCAGGTTCCCTCGGACCTGACGTTCGCCCAGGCTCTGGAACTGCTGAAGAAGGAAGACGCCTCCGTGGCCGAAAATTCTGCCGCCAGCAAACTCACCAACCGGTGAGGGACGAACGACGCTAACCGGCTGCCAAGAAACTCTGGCTTTGTATCAGGGCATCGCTTTAGCGATGCCGTAAGTGCTGCGCGAAGAGAGCGCCTTCAGGCGCTGAGGCCTGAGATCCAAGTTTCACCACGAGCTCCTAAGCTTTCCCGGCGCGAAACGTTTCTTCGCGCACGGTGAACTTCCGCACCAGGTCTTCGCGCACCTGGTAGCCCGTTCCGGGCGCCTCACTGACCGCGATCATTCCATCGGCGCCGACTTCCACTTCGGGTTCGATGATGTCCTCTTTCCAATAGCGCTTCGATGCCGACACATCTCCTGGCAAGCGGAAATTTTCGAGCGTCGACAAAGCGATGTTGTGCGCCCGCCCCACTCCCGATTCCAGCATCCCGCCGCACCACACCGGAACGCTGTGCCGCACGGCGACATCGTGTATTTTCATCGCCTCGCTGAAGCCGCCCGCGCGGCCCACCTTGATATTGATGATCCGGCAGGCGCCGATTTCGAGCGCAAAATCGGCGCCTCGCGCATTCAGAATCGATTCGTCCAGGCAGATCGCCGTCTGGATAGCTTTCTGCAGCCGCGCATGAAGATAGATTTCGTCGTTCCACAACGGCTGCTCGATCATGAGCAGGTTGAAGGCATCGAATTTGCGCAGGTGCTCGACCTGGTCGAGCGTGTAGGCGGAGTTCGCATCCACACTGAGAACAATATCCGCCCAGCGAGCGCGGATCTTCTCCAGCACATTCAGATCCCATCCCGGCTTCACCTTGATCTTGATCCGCCGGTATCCCGCCGCCAACTCAGTTTCGATTTTCTGCAGAAGTTGTTCCGGCGTGTCCTGAATGCCGATCGAAACCCCGCAGGCGATATCGCGCCGCGTTCCTCCCAACAATTTCCAGAGCGGCTGTTGTTTCTGCCGCGCCTCCGCGTCCCACACCGCGTTTTCGAGCGCGGCCTTCGCCATGCGGTGGCCGCGGACTCTGGCAAAACGCGCTGCACAATCCCGGCCGGAAGACAACTCGCTCTGCAGCAGCAGGGGCGCCAGATACTTCTTGATCGTGGGCCACGCGGTTTCGGTCCATTCTGGGCTGTAATACGGATCTTCCCCGGCGACGCACTCGCCCCACCCGCGCACTCCATCGGCCTCGACACTCACCAGCAGGATGCGGCGGCTGTAAACGCGGCCAAAGCTCGTTTCAAAAAAATGCACGAGCGGCATATGAATCTCGCGCAGAGTCACTGATTCGATTTTCATAATGAGTTGTGGCGACTTTTTCCGCAGCCTGCTAATACCGCCATGCTTCGTCCCACTCGCCCAAGAGGAACCGGCCATTCCCGCGTTCGTCGCGCTCATAGCCGAGCACACTCAGTCCTTCGGCAAACGCCCGGTTGAAGCGCTCGCGATTCCTTTCCTGCACCGCCAGCGCCTGCGTACGCGTCGTCGCCGCGGCCTTCCATTCGTAGATCGCCGCCGGCACATCGATGCGTGCGCGACACTCAAACTTCGCGCGCGGAGCATCCGCCAGCACCGCTTCGACTCGCTTTGACTTCATCCACCACTCCGCCACCAGTCGGTCGGTGGGCAAACCTCCCTGCAACGGCGACGATGTAATCCCGTATTGGTCCACGTTGTAGCGTCGCGCGATCGCACCCAGCTTCTCGATATTCAAATACGCGTTCTTGATCTCCAGCGGATCGAAAGTCCACTCCATCAGTTCGAAACCCCGCGCCAGCGCCTCTTCACGCTGATGGAGCTTCATCCGCCGGCCCAGGCCCCCATTGCGATATTGCTGCCGGACGGCCAGCATGTGCGAGTGCAGATAGCAGTGCCCGTTCCGCGTTCCCGGAATCGCGAGCGCGAAGCCGATGATCTCTTTTTCATCGAAGGCCCCAATCACGTGGCCGCCAATCTTCGAGGCCACAACGAACATCCGCACCGGAACGAGGTCCGCGTCCGAGAACTTCCATACTTCTTTCTGCAGCGCAAAGCAGGCCTGCATCTCCTCAAGCGCTTCACACCTGCGGATGGTCACTTCGCCGGTCGTTGCTATCTTGGTCGCTCCGGTCACGCTGGTTTTTCCTGCTGCTTCGCCTTTTGCCATAGTGTTTCCAGTTCGTCCATCGACGCCTGCTGTGGCGCTCGCCCGCTGGCGCGCAGGCGCTCTTCCATCCATTGAAATCGGCGCTTGAATTTGCGATTCGTCTTCCGCAACGCCGACTCCGGATCGAGCGACAGAAAGCGCGCGATGTTCACCAGAACGAAGAACAGATCTCCAACTTCATCTTCCAGACGCTCGCGTAGTTCCGGCGGAACCTGCGGCTTTCCCGACCCGGCAATTCCCTTCCCGACCAATTGATCTTTGGAAGACAGCGCCGGCACAGCCTTCAGTTCCTCGCGTAACTCCAGCGTCTCTTCTTCGAGCTTGGCGAAGAGCCCTTCAATCTCCGGCCAGTCAAATCCCACGTGCGCCGCGCGCGAGCTGAGTTTATAAGCCTCCATCAGCGCCGGCATTTTCGACGACACACCCGCGAGCACCGACTGCGCGTCGCCGGCCTGATCAGCGACATCCTCCGCGGGATGCCCCGCTCCTTGCGCTCTTTGCAAGGGGCGGGTGACGGCATCATCAGCCTGCTCCGCCTTCTCGCCTCCGCCCACCGCCAGCCGTTTCTTTTTCTCTTCCGCCTTCAGCGCCTCCCAGTTGCGCAGCACTTCGGCAGGAGTATCCGCTTTCACTTCACCAAACACGTGCGGATGCCGGTCTACAAGTTTGTTCGAAAGCCGGTCCAGCACATCATCCACCGAGAAGTGGCCTTCCTCGCTCGCCATCTGCGAATAGAACAGCACCTGCAACAGCAGGTCGCCCAATTCGCCGGTCAGCTCCGGCCAATCGCGATTGTCGATCGCTTCGAGGACTTCGTAAGTCTCTTCCAGCGTGTAGGGTTTGATGGTGTCGAAGGTCTGTTCGCGATCCCACGGGCATCCACCCGGAGCCCGCAAGCGCGCCATGATCTGAACCGCTCGCTCGAATCGTTCGCCTGTGGTGGACATCCTGTTCAATGTAAATGACGCGAATTCCAGGAGCAATGGCGGTGAAGAGACGGGCGTCTCCACGTCAGATTTCCTCGCAGCTATCGCAACCAGCGAACCAACAATTCCGTTTCATCCGAGATGATCGCATCCACGCCCCACGCTTCGAACTGGCGCATGTGCTCGGCGCGATTCACCGTCCAGACCATGATTCCCTTCCCTGCTGCATGAACCCGTTCGACCAATTCCCCATCTGCCAGTTCGAACTGCGGAATCACCCACTCCGCCGGCAGTTTGCGCCAAGCTCGAAGCTGATCCCGCCTCTCGCAAAGAAATCCCAGCGGCAGCTCCGGGTCGAGATCGTGGATTGCCGTGAGCACCTCGGAAAGAAACGACGAAACCACGTATCCCTTTTGCGGCGGATGCTTGCGCAAGTTCGCGAGCGTCTGCGGTCCCAGCCCCGCAACCTTCAACTCGATATCGAGGAACGCCCGGTGGGCAAATTGCCGCAGAACATCTTCCAGTGTGGGCAACGCCAGGCTTTTCGACGCCCTGTTCTCAATCTCCATTCCGCCGATGGTCGCATCGTGGCAGATCACAGCTTCCCCGTCAGCGGAAAGCCGCACGTCGAACTCGAACCCGTCGCAGCCTTGCTGCAAACAGAGCTCGAACGACGCCAGCGTATTTTCAGGAATTTGGCGGAAAGCCCGCGCCCCACGATGCCCCAAAAGAAGCGGTCGAATCATGCAAGTATTTGCTTTTCTCGGCGTCCTCGGCGTCTCGGCGGCGAGACCGCAAGAAATCAGTCCAAATCGAAATCCCGGATCGGCTTTCCTGTGTCCGGCGTTTCTTTGGCCTTCTTCACCGCTTCCTGGAATTTTTTCTCCAGCAGCTCCGAGGCATGCTTTTGCGCTTCCATCGATTGGCGGAAGATTGAGTCGCGCCGGCTGTCCTGTTCTTTCATGGCGCGAGCGGCTTCTTCCATGTCGTTGAAGGTCTTCGGCTTGACCGGCGCAGTGTGCGCGATGATGCTGCGCGTCGCAGCGTCGATTTTCATGACCGCGCCGCAGCAGGGGCAAGTAACGTCAAAATTGGATTCGCGTTTCACCACACCGCGATCATACCGCAATCTTCGTCAGCGCGGCGTGAGTCGAATCGGCAGAATGTGGAACAGATACAGCATCTCCCAACCCAACAGGACGATCGACACCACCACCACCAGTATCGCCAGAATCTCGCCAAAGTTCAGGCCAGTCTTTTCCTGCTCGAAACGGCGCGCCCCGAGGCTCAAAATATTCAGCGTGGCAAAGCCAAACACCAGCGCCCACAAAATGTTGTAAATCTCCGCGCGGGTCGATCGCAGAAGGAACATCGCGGGCAGAACCCCGACCGCCAGCGCGTGCAGCGCACGGCCAGAGAACTCTGCCCAGCCGCGGGCGTGCCCCATGGCAAAGAATAACGATGCGCAACTCCGAGCAGCAGTGAAGGGCCGAGGCAGTCTCATGCAGAAATTTGATAGTACCGTGTTTGCCTTCCCAAAGTCAGCCAGCCCACAAAGAAGGAACCTCACAGGTCACCGCGGTTGATTTTCTTGTGACTGTCGCAGAGGATAGTACGCGAGAAAGCACGCGATGATCGTGAACTTCGCCGAGCGGGCGCACAACCACAACTGGGAACTCGACCCGGTTACCAGGTCCTTGCTCGATACCGATTTCTACAAACTGCTGATGCTCCAGTTTATCTGGAAGCATTACCCCAAAACCCGCGTGTCGTTCTCTCTGTTGAACCGCTCCACTTCTGTGCGCCTCGCAGACATGTTCTCGCGCGAGGAGCTTATCCACCAGATGGAGCACGCTCGCCGCCTCCGGTTTCGAAGATCGGAACTGGTCTGGCTCGCCGGCAACACTTTTTATGGCCGCCGCGGAATCTTTGAACCCGCCTTTCTGGAATGGCTGGAACGCGATTTCCGATTGTCGGACTATGAACTATCTGCCAAGGACGGACAGTTCCATCTCTCTTTCGACGGCCTTTGGACCGAGACAACGATGTGGGAACTCTATGCGCTCTCCATCCTCGATGAGCTCAAGACCCGAGCCGGTTTGAAAAAATTGCGCGAGTTTGGTCTCGACATTCTGTATGCGAGGGCGAAAACAAGACTCTGGGGCAAGATCGAGCGGCTGCGCGGCGTCCCCGGCCTTGCCGTGGCCGACTTCGGAACCCGCCGCCGCCACAGCTTCCTCTGGCAGGAATACGTGGTCAACGCCATGGCCGCGAATCTTGGCAGCGCTTTTACTGGAACCTCGAACGCCTTCCTCGCCCATAAGCACGATCTCGAAGCCATCGGAACCAACGCGCATGAGATCCCCATGGTCCTCGCCGCACTCGCGCCGGATGACGATGCCCTGAAAGCTTCTCAGTACCGCGTCCTCGAGTTGTGGCAGAGCACCTACGAAGGCGCTCTCCGCATCATGCTCCCGGATACTTTTGGAACCTCGCAATTTCTCGACAACGCCCCCGACTGGACCGCCGACTGGACGGGCCAGCGCATCGACAGCAAGAATCCCTACGTCGCAGGCGACGAATACATCCAATGGCTCAAGGGGCGCGGTCGAGACCCGCATAACAAGCTCATCATCGCCTCCGACGCACTCGACGTCGATGACATCCTCGGCCTGCACGCCTATTTTGGTGGAGCGCTTGCGAGCGGCGTCACCGTCAATGACTTCCGCAGCGCCGCCGATTTCTTCGATCGCCAAAAGCGGACCCCTGGCCGCCGCATTCGTTTCAGTGCAGGCTGGGGAACTTTGCTGACCAACGATTTCCGCAGCTGTGATCCCGCCGACGGCAGCGACTTTGACCCCGTCAGCCTGATCTGCAAGGTATCCACTGTCGAAGGCAAGCCCGCGGTTAAACTCTCCGACAACTACTCCAAGGCACTCGGTACGCCGTCCGAAATCGAACGCTACCGGCGAGTGTTCGGCACCGCGGGAATGAGCAACAATCCCGTGATCACGTAAGGCATCACGTCCCCCTCAAGCCGTCCCGGTGTTAGCCAGCGCTTCCACCGCTTCCCACGTCGTGCCAAACGTCACGAAGAAATCCTTCACCTTGGTCATTTCCATGATCTTGCGCACCCGCGGCTTCATCGCCGTCAGCACCAGACATCGTCCCGTTTTCTGATGCGATACCTACGCCGCCACCAGCGACCCCAATCCCACAGAATCAATGTAAGGGACATCCGACAAATCCAGAATCATCGTGTCCGCGCTCTCGTGGCGCACCGCGCGCTCAAATTGCGGAGCGGTTTCCATCGTGATCGGCCCGCGCAGCAACAGAATCCGCTGATCGTCCGCCACTCCTTCATAGCGCTCGACAGTCAGTTCCTGCAATCCCATGGCAGGCGATTGTAGGCCACCCGGCCCTCCCTGTCACCCTCCAATTATTGCGGTTTCTTGTCGTCGCCGTGATTCTCATACACCGAGTACTGCCCGCCCGG
>Ga0116130_1000114_pt1 | contig 47843 bp, 41 predicted proteins | sample June2015DPH_17_5_FD_89733 | JGI IMG/M metagenome (GOLD analysis project Ga0116130, IMG submission 89733) | Peatland microbial communities from SPRUCE experiment site at the Marcell Experimental Forest, Minnesota, USA - June2015DPH_17_40 | ecosystem: Environmental > Terrestrial > Soil > Wetlands...
ACAATTATTACTCACGGTATCGCAGCTTTTTACAGATCATTTATTGCGCTTAAAGGTTTTAAGGATGGGGTTCATGGGTTTTGTATTGCATTTATAGATTCACTTACTAATTTCCTGACTTATATGAAGATTTGGGAATTACAGAACAAAGGCTAAATTAAAACATAAAATTTTATATCCAGGATTTGAATGAAAACCTATTTACGCATATTAAATTTTGTTAAACCATACTGGAATCATCTGTCAATATCTATAGTTTGTACTATCTTGTTTGCAGTTTTTAACGGACTTTCTATTTACCTTACAATACCGCTTCTTGATACTTTATTTCAAGGAGGGCAATCACAAGAAGGGCAGCCAGGCGTACAAATAAATCCGTCCACCGCCATAGGAAATACGACAAGTCTTTTACCTGATTGGGTTATTAAACTGGAACACAATATTTCAGATACATTTAACACCTATGTTTTACAGGGGGGTAAGATTGATGCGTTATTTAAAATATGTTTACTTGTATTGATTGCCTTCTTTTTTAAAAATATCTTCGGATACTTGCAAGCATATTTCCTTTCATATGTTGAAGAAGGTTCCATGAAGGACCTGCGTAATGCTGCTTATAAGCACCTGCACCAGCTTCCCATGAGTTATTTCAAACAGGAGCGCGTAGGAAACTTGATTTCCCGTATTACAAATGATGTTAATGTGGTACAGAGTAGTATATCTGCAGCTTTTTTAAACCTGATACGCGAGCCGTTAACCATACTTGTTTTCATCGGAATTGCTTTAAGCATTAGCTGGAAACTTACGCTCCTCGCATTCATCGTACTTCCTTTCTCAATGCTTATTATTGCAGGCATAGGTCTTAAATTAAGGAAATACAGTTCCGCCATTCAATCTAAAATGGCTGACATAACCAGTATACTTCAAGAGACTATATCCGGCGTTAAAATTGTTAAAGCATTTGGGATGGAAGGATATGAAAATAATAAGTTTAAAAAGGAAACTTACAGCTATTTTAGAATGATGCTGAGAATAGTAAGGATTAGAAATTCCTCCTCACCCATTACTGAGTTTTTAAGTGTTATTGTAGGTGCGGTTATTATATTTTACGGCGGTGTATTAGTGATTCAGTCACATACTCTTAAAGCTGCAGAGTTTATGGGATTTCTCTTAGCTATCTTTCAAACTATGCCGCCAATTAAGGAGCTTAGTACTGTTAATAACCGTATTCAGGAATCAAGCGCGGCAGGCGACAGAATTTTTGAAATACTCGATACGAAGCCGGCTATTAAAGACGAAGTTAATGCTCATGTATTAAAAACTTTTTCCAATTCTATTTCCTTTGATCATCTTTCATTTCATTATGATGATTCTGAGGAGTTAATATTAAGTGATATTAATTTTGAGGTAAGAAAAGGTGAAATAGTGGCGCTTGTTGGGCCAAGCGGCGGGGGTAAATCTACACTTGTCGATCTGATTCCAAGATTTTATGACCCTTCTTATGGGCGGATTCTTATCGACGGAATTGATATTAAAGAGGCAAAAGTTAATAGTCTCCGGGCATTGATGGGTATCGTAACACAGGAAACTATTCTATTTAATGAATCTATAAGAAATAATATCGCTTATGGACTTGATGATTATCCTATAGAAAAAATTGTTGAAGCAGCTAAAACCGCTAATGCACATAACTTCATTATGGAACTGCCGGAGGGTTATGAAACTGTGATAGGTGAAAGAGGATTGAAAATTTCCGGAGGACAACGGCAAAGAATTTCCATTGCAAGGGCTATCCTGAAAAATCCGCAATTAATGATTTTTGATGAAGCGACTTCTGCTCTGGATAATGAATCGGAACTGCTTGTACAGGAAGCAATTGAAAGGATGATGGTTAATAGAACATCTATAGTCATTGCACACCGGTTAAGCACTATTAGAAATGCAACAAGAATTATTGTCCTGGATAGAGGTAAAATTATCCAGACAGGCACGCACGAGGAACTTATTCGTAATGAAAATGGTTTGTATAATAAGTTTTATGAGATGCAATTCAGAGATTAAATAATTTATTATATACTATGATATCTTCCAGGTTTGATAGTCGATTACCATTTTATCTTTTAGCTGCTTCAATTTGCAGCATGATGGTTTCTCTTTTCCTGCTTCAATTATTTCTCGGCTTGCTTGCCTTCTTATGGCTTTTTGAAAAAACAGGAAATAAGAAAAAAGCATTTGATGTTTTTACATTATTAATAGCCGTATTTGGCATTATAAGAATATTATCAATTATTTTTTCTCTATACCCGGCTTCCAGTGTTCAATCCTTATACAAAGAAGCGCTTTTCTATCTTGGCTTTTTATCTATGAGCTTTTATTTAAAAGCAATGAACAAAGAAAAAGTTGAAAAAATAGCTTTTACATTTTCAATTTCATCAATAGCTGTAGCATTAATTGGTTTGACTTTATTCAATTTAAGACTTGTTGAAAGAGCTGAATCTTTTTCATCAGGCTATGCAACATTTTCTTCATATCTCCTTGCTGCAGCGGGAGTCTATATTGCGCTTCCATTCAGCAATAAAAAGAAAATCAATTGGCTGCTATGGTCGGCTGGGTTGTCGATTATCTTTTCCGCAATAATAACATCGTTGGGCAGGACTAATATAGCAATAGCAGCGTTGCTTTTTATTACCGGTCTAATTTTCAGAAAAATAAAAATTAAGCCGGCAGTTGTTATCATCTTTTTAACGGCGATTATTTCTCTTTTATCGTTTCAAAATAATAAGCAGCTATTATATAGAAGAGTTGAGAATCCTACGGGGCTGTCGGACAGGGATATTATCTGGAAAGGGTTTGATACACTAAAGTTTCAGCATCCTTTTTTAGGCTTCGGACCAAGAACCTTTCATGATATTTTCCCTTACGTTAACCAACTTGGCGATAAATTAATCGGAAGCTGGCATAATGATTTTATCCAGATGTACTTTGAAAGCGGTGCATTCGGTTTATTGTCATTCGCTGTTCTAATTTTTATAGTTATTTATTTTTCGGTAGTTTATTTAAAGAAAGCGGGACAGACAAATAATTCCCGGAATATTATTCTTGGTGTTTTATTGGGGACTTCAGCTTTGGTACTGTCATCTTTAACCGCAGGATTTATTAGTTCCCCTGTTCTTTCTATCGCTTTTGCATTTCTAATTTCGCTTTTATCATCTGTTATATTTTATACAAATTCACAACCCGGTTAAATTTTGTTAAAAGAAAATCAATATTTTATATTTTAAGAGTGTATATTAAAGGTAATTAATTTCAACGGAGAATTATCAATGGCAGTTAATGAGCAAAATGAAATTTTAGAGCTAATAAAAAATTTTTCTTCACCGTTAAACTACAATTTACATGAGATAGCTATAATTCTTGCTGCTGGGCATGGTAAAAGGATCAAATCTCAAAAGTCGAAAATGCTTCATAAAATTTGGGGCGTACCTACTGTTGAAAGGGTTTTTAACGCATGCCGTAACGGTATAAAAGATATAAACATTATTCTTGTTGTTGGAATTAAGGCTAAAGATGTAATTGGGATTTTAGGGAAAAGAGAAGCTGCTTCTTTTGCTTACCAGGCTTTTCAAAACGGAACAGGACATGCAGTTCAGGTGGCGCTTAAAAATATTGATAATAAAAACTTTGACGGCATTGTTTATGTTTTACCCGGTGACATGGGATTGATTGATTCTAGTACTATGCAAAACTTCCGTAAAGAATTCATCAGAACTAAAAGCGATATGCTGGTATTGACGGGTATATTTTCAGGACAAACCGCTGAAAACTCCTACGGAAGAATAATTCGGGTAAAATCAGAAGATGAAAACGGCAATCCTTCCGAAAAAGATTTCGGCAGGGTAATTGAGATTATGGAGCATAAAGATATTTTGTCTCTTCCGGAAAACGAACCTTACAGGGTTAAGTATAACAACCGGACATATTCCTTCAGCAAAAAAGAGTTGATAGAAAATAATGAATTTAATTCAGGTGTTTATGCATTTGATTATAAGAAATTAATCGAACTTGTCCATTCAATTGAAAGTAACAATGTTCAGAAAGAAATATATATTACGGATTTGATTTCATTGTTTAATAAAAAAGATTATACTATAAGTGCGGTGAGCCCGCATGAACAATACGTGGTTATGGGATTTAATAATAAGTCTGTTTTAAGGGAAATGGAAGCTGTTGCAAGAAAAACAGTTTATGAAAAAGTGAAAGATATAATTGAGATAGATGACCCCGAGGATTTCTTTATAGACGAATCTGTTGTCGATAATATAATTGAAATGGATAAACAAAATATTCCGCTGGATATTTATATCGGCAAAGGTGTTCATATCGGCAGGGGAGTAAACTTGAATTATAGCACTGCACTTTCTAAAAATGTTTATGTAAATGGAAATGTTAAATTTGGGAAAAATGTAACTGTAAGGTCAAATGTTCATTTATCGTGCTTCCCGGGACAATCTATAAAGATTGGTGAAAGAGTTGAAATTCTTTCGGGTAACATAATCAGGGGGAATGTAATAATAGGCGATAATACAATCATTGAATCAAGCGTAACAATGACTGGAAATGATGAATTTCCGGTAATATTAGGTAATAATGTAATAATCAGGGGAACAAGTTATATCTTCGGTTCAATTGTTGAGGATGATGTACGTATTGAACACAGTGTCATAATTAAAAAGCGTGTTGAAAAATTGATTAAACGTGACGGCTCTGTACAACAAATTAAATTCTACCTCCCTATGCCCGAAGGAATAGATGCAATAGCAGATCTTTAACTAAATTGCAGAATTTCTCTTATTTTTAAAACAAAAAGGCTCTTCAAAAATTGAAGAGCCTGAATGATACACAAGATAAGTTGGAATAAAGAACTATTTAGCCGCTGTAAGGCTATTTAAGTGTTTCGTCAATGCCGCTTTTTTTCTGGAAGCAGTATTCAAATTAATCTTTCCTTTAGTAGTACTTCTGTCTAAAATTGCTATTGCTTCTTTATATAATTTTTCTGCTTCTTCTTTTTCTGATGCTGAAAAGGCTTTTTTAACAATAGTTTTAATCTTAGATCCGGCTATTTTATTAACCATTCGTTTCCTGGCATTAGTACGAATTCTTTTCTTTGCCGATTTATGACTTGCCATATCCTAAAAACCTTAATAATTATAAAAATTTAAATATAAATATATGGAAACATCTGTTTGATGTCAAATTTAACTTTTGTAAATTTATAACCTATTTAGTGTTAAAAACTCTCAATTTGATAAGAAATTATGTTAAAAGTTAACGAAATCTATCATTCCATACAGGGAGAAAGCACTCAAGCAGGTCTCTCTTGTACATTTATCCGGCTGACTTATTGCAACCTACGATGTTCTTATTGTGATACTGTGTATGCCTTTGACGAAGGCAGAAATATGAATTTTGATGAAATACTCTATGAAGTGAGAAAATTTGACTGCCGGCTTGTTGAAATTACCGGCGGTGAACCGCTTTTTCAAAAAGAAAGCCTTAACCTTATGAAACTTCTTAGTGATGAAGGATTTGAGGTTATGCTTGAAACAGGCGGGAGCCTGCCTATTCAGGAGATCGATAAACGTGTAAAGATAATTATGGATTTAAAATGCCCTTCCAGCGGGATGGTGAAGAAAAATCTTTATGACAATATCATGTACTTAAAACCGGCAGATGAAATAAAATTTGTCATAGGAACACGCGAAGATTATAACTGGACAAAGGACATACTCAGACAATATAACCTGACAAAAATTTGTGCTGTTTTATTTTCGGTGGTATTTGGTGGGCTTGAGCCTGTTACACTTGTAGAATGGATACTTGAAGATAAACTTAATGTTAGATTTCAGCTTCAATTGCATAAGTTTATTTGGGAACCGGCAGCGAAAGGTGTTTAATGAGAATTGCAAAAGAATTTAATTGGGAAATGGGGCACAGACTCCCGGAACATTTCGGGAAATGTAAAAATATTCACGGGCATTCTTACAAGATGCTGGTGGAAATTGAAGGCGATGTTTTGGAGAACGGAATGGTAATGGACTATTACCACTTGCGCGATGCTATTGAACCGCTTATCGAAAAGATGGATCACGCATTTCTTGTCTATAAAGATGATACCGATGTCATCGAATTCTTAGAGAAGATGAATTCAAAAAGAGTAGTTGTTGGTTTCTATTCAACTGTAGAAAATATTACCCGCTACTTTTTGGATGAAATAAAAAAATTAAAACTTCCAGCCAATATTCACAAAATTAAAGTACGTGTTTGTGAGACGCCGGATGATTATGCTGAAGAAGAAATTGAAATAAATTAGTTCATGTGTGGATACTTTCTAAATTAAATTATTTTTAGATAATTATAACTCGTGTTACGAAAAAGATATTTAAAATAGCCCCGACACTTGTTTAGCCCGCTTGCCCATCTGGCAGGCAGGCTTGCCTGCCGCTAGGCAGATTTTAGCCCAATATGTTCACAATTTTTAAAGTGGAAGTTCAATAAGATTTGCAGAAGATTTATACAAATGTCCAGATTCAAACTATACATCGAATATGACGGAACACGATACAGCGGCTGGCAAAAACAGCAAAACTCCAAAACCATCCAGGGAACAATAATTAAAGCAGCTGAAGAAATTTTTGGAGGTTCTAAATTAGACATACAGGGTTCGGGAAGAACCGACAGCGGTGTGCATGCGCTTTGTCAGGTTGCTCATCTTGAAGTTAAAACTATGCTTGCCCCCGAAATAATGAAATTTAAATTTAACGACAAGCTGCCGCATGATATTAATATTTTAGAAATAGAAAAAGCGGGTTTAAACTTTCACGCACGCCATGACGCTGTTTCCCGGAGTTATATTTACCAGATTTCCCGGAGACGCACTGCTTTCGGTAAAAATTATGTATGGTGGATTAAAGACAAACTTAATTTCAGTAAAATGCAGGATGCCGCAAAAGAATTTACCGGTATGCATGATTTTTCTTCATTTGCGGAAGAGGATAAGGAAGAAAAATCAACAAAAGTTCTTATCGAAAATATACAAATGAAGGAAGAAGGCGATCTTATCCTGATTCGTATTACCGGTTCTCATTTCCTCTGGAAAATGGTAAGAAGGATGACAGGTATTCTTGTTGAGATTGGACGCGGCAATATGTCCGTCAAAGATTTGAAATCATTACTTAGCAGTAAGTCCCATTTACCTGCAAAATATACTGCTCCGCCATCCGGTTTGTTTTTGGAACAGATTATTTACAAGGGAGATAATAACCTAAAAGAATTAGTCTCAACGTTTTCTGTCTCAAAATTTAAGAACTCAATCTATCGTAAATGAAAAAAAATCAGGTTTTAACCATAAGGTGACTAATTAAGTCATTGATTTTTTTTAAAAACACATTTATCTTGCGTCAGTTAAAAAATATGTATTTTAATTAACCTCAATTCATAGAGAGTGCAGTTTCTGTTTAACTGTAACGTGATTAAACGCCCTCCTCTGTGTTTTTTTATCATAATAAAGGAACTATTTATGAAAAAAATGACCTGTTTATTTTATTGCCTGCTCGGTACATTCCTTATTACATTCGCTTCATTTGCACAGACTATGGATTCAGTAGCCGTAAAACCATTTAACGACGGTTTGGATAAAATGCAAAAAAGCGACTATTCCGGCGCACTTACAGATTTTCAGACTGCATTGGCTGCCAGTAAAGACTATAGGGTTTATTATCAGTTGGGCGTGGCTAATGAAAAACTAAACAAACCGGATGATGCAGTTACTAATTTTAAAAACACAATTGCAGCGAAACCAGATTTTGAACCTGCTTATAATGATCTTGGCAATGTTTATTTTACCCAGGGTAAGTATCAGGATGCTGCTGATAATTTTCAGATGGTATTAAAGACTTCAACAGACAGCACCTTAAAAGCTAATGTTAACTTCAACATAACTCTTGCTTACTCAGGTCTTGCTACTTCAGCCGGGAAAAATAGCAAGAAAGCGATAGAGTACTTAAAGAAAGCGGTTAGCTACACTAATTATGACGTTGTATATTTAAATTTGGCCAAAAATTATTTTCTGATAAATCAATATGATAAATCAATTGAAGCCTCCCAAAACGCTTTGAAATACAAAAAGACAATCAGTGAAGGCGGTCCGAATTATTGGCTCGGCGTTGCTTACCAGAAGAAAAATGATGCAAAAAAAGCTAAAGAATACCTGACAAAAGCTAAAGATGATCCGGTATACGGGAAATCAGCCCAAACAGTTCTTACGGCAATGGAAAAACAACAATAAGCTTTTTATTTAGGTTTGTATTAAAGTTTAAATTACTACGGGGTCATTTCCGCTATGCGAGATGGCCCCGTTTCATTTATATTACCCTGTATAATAAAGTGGTAAACTTTCACTTTATCATCTTCTTCAATTTATTTATCTCATCTCTTAGAGAAGCGGCTTTTTCAAATTCCAAATCTTTTGCCGCCTGATGCATCTGATCGGTAAGCTGCTCTATCAGGTCTTGCTTTTGTTCGGTGTTCATATATTTAAGGATGGGTTCTGCAACTTTTGTAAAAGAATAATCTTCCTTTTCATCTCTTTTCCGTACGTCTGCAATGGATGTGGATGAAAGAATTTCCTCCATACTTTTATATATCGTTTGAGGTTCAATATTATGTTCTTTATTATACTCAGTCTGCAAAATCCTTCTACGGTTAGTTTCATTAATAGTTTTTCTCATGGAATCCGTAATGATATTTGCATACATAATTACTTTCCCGTTTACATTACGTGCAGTTCTGCCGGCTGTCTGCATAAGCGATCTCTCGCTCCTAAGAAAGCCCTCTTTATCGGCGTCAATTATTGCAACAAGGGAAACCTCGGGAAGATCAAGCCCTTCTCTTAAAAGGTTTACACCTACAAGCACATCAAAATCGCCTATCCTAAGATCCCGGAGGATCTCAACTCTTTCAAGAGCATCAATATCACTATGGATATAACGGACTTTTATACCGATTCTGTCTAAGTAATCGGATAAATCCTCAGCCATCTTTTTAGTTAAAGTAGTTACAAGAATACGTTCTTTTATTAATGCTCTTTTTCTAATCTCTCCGATTAAATCATCAATTTGTCCTTTTATTGGTCTCACTTCAATTTCCGGATCGAGCAGCCCTGTGGGACGGATAATCTGCTCAACTATTACTCCCCCGCTTTTTTCAAGCTCATAATCTGTCGGAGTAGCGCTTACAAATATTACCTGGTTCAGCATTTTCTCAAATTCTTCGTACTTCATCGGGCGGTTATCAAGGGCTGAAGGAAGTCTGAACCCGTATTCAACCAAAGTTTCTTTCCTTTTCCTGTCCCCGTTATACATTGCTCTAAGCTGGGGAAGAGTAACATGGGACTCATCAATAACCAGAAGAAAATCTTTAGGAAAATAATCAAACAGGTTATATGGTCTGGAACCCGGCGGGCGGCCATCCATATACCGGGAGTAGTTTTCAATCCCCGAACAGTAACCTATTTCTTTCATCATTTCAACATCGAACTTAGCCCGCTGCTCAAGTCTTTGTGCTTCCAGGTATTTTTCTTCTTTCCTGAAATACTTCAGACGTTCCTCAAGATCCTGCTCAATTCCGTAAATTGCTTTCTGCATCTGATCACGGTTGGAAACAAAATATTTTGCCGGATAAATAGGAGTAGATTCAACCTCCCTGATTACATCGCCGGTTACAGAATCAATTACAGAAAGCTTTTCAATATTATCATCCCAAAATTCAATTCTAACAGCTTCATCGTACTGGTAAGCAGGAATAATTTCCACAACATCGCCCCTTGCCCGGAAAGTACCCCTTGTAAAATCTATATCATTCCTGATATAGTGGATATCGATTAAATCCCGGAGAAGCTTCTTACGGGAAATAGTCATTCCTTTTTTCAAGAAGATTATTTGGTTAGCATATTCCTGCGGCGCTCCGATTCCATAAATGCAGCTTACGCTTGCAATTACTATAACATCTCTTCTTCCCTCAATAAGCGAAGTAGTTGTCTTTAGCCTAAGTCTGTCAATCTCTTCGTTTATTGCAAAGTCCTTTTCTATATAAACATCTCTTGAAACCACATAAGCTTCCGGTTGGTAGTAGTCGTAATAACTTATAAAGAATTCCACGGCATTATTTGGAAAGAATGACTTAAACTCCGAGTAAAGCTGGGCAGCCAAAGTTTTGTTATGGGAAATTACCAGGGTCGGTCTGTTTATATTCCTTATGACATTTGAGATGGTAAAAGTCTTTCCACTGCCGGTAACACCAAGCAAAGTCTGGAATTTATCCCCTCGTATAATGCCTTCAGTAAGTTCTTTTATAGCCCTGGGCTGATCGCCGGAAGGTTCATAATTGGAATGCAGTTCAAATTGATTCATAAAATTCTCTATCTATATTAATCATCATCCAATTTGCGGAATATCCAGACTTAAGCAGATTTTTAATCTATTAATTTAGTAATTTTTATCTTCAGCTATCAATATATATTGACTGAATGGTATGCAAATTACATTTTTTCAAAAAGCAGATTTAGTAAGCATGAAAGATAATAAATTCTGGTTAATCATAAGCGGAATTTCCGGCTTCCTTGCCGTCGCTTTAGGAGCTTTCGGTGCACACGGACTTAAAAACGCTCTCCCCCCGGAAATGATGGATGCCTACAAAACAGGCGTTTTGTACCATTTGATTCATTCTGCTGTTTTGCTGGTAATATCATTAAAAAACGATTCACGGTTTTATACAAGCGCTTTCTTCTTTCTGACGGGTATAATTCTTTTTTCATTTTCACTATATCTCTATGCAATAAGTGGAATTACGGCATTTGCAATTATAACGCCATTCGGCGGGATTAGTCTTTTAATTGGCTGGCTGTTTATAATAGTAGGAGCGGTAAGACCTGTAAACAAGAATGTCTTATAGGAACTCAATAGCTACTTTATCACTCTCAGCTTAAAATAAACTTCCTCCGGTGAAAAAATTCCTGCGAAAAACCTTTCATAGATGACCGGCTCTATATTAAGGATAAAATCCATCCATTTCAGAGGAACGAAATGAGATGAAATAAATTTTTTTTCGACAACTTCAAACTGTGCCTTACCTTGATAATTCGTCCTGTGATTTAATTTCCATTTCTCATAGAATTTCAGCTTCCGGTTACCTATATATTCATAATTATCAAATGATCTTATAGAAAACGGGATTTTATGGTCAGGTTCGCCGAAATACTTTGTATTCAGGAAAAAGGGGACATAAACAATAAGCAGACCGTTAGGTTTAGTTATGCGGTACAACTCGGTAACAGTTTTGTGAAAACTATCAAGATGTTCCAAAACATGGGAGGCAAGTACCTCATCGAACGTATTATCCTCAAATGGATAAGGGAACTTATTGATGTCATGAATGGTATTGCCGCCGTAATCGACAATATCCACGTTCACGTAGCCTTCTTTCAGATCGTTTCCGCATCCGAGATTTAGTTTCATATTGCGTTCTTTAGATTAAAGATTAAAAAAGTTAAAAATTATTGAAAAACACCTTAAAAAATTGAAAAATACATGAATTTTTTAATTATTAAATTTAATGAATCTTTCAATTTTCCAATATCTAATTTAAGAATTTATATTAAAATATTTATGATTAAACAGTCTCCTCAATAAAAAACCCCGCAGCGGCGGGGTTAAGAATATGCACGAATTAAATATCTAAGCCAAAAGCTTATTGATTCATTTAATTCAGATTAATGACCGGGAAATTAACACCTTTTAGGCTTAACTGCTCAACTTTTACTTTGCCGACTCCCCTAAGAGTCATATCAAGTAACTGAGCTGCTGCCTTGGATAAATCAAGCTGTCTGCCGCCAATATAAGGTCCCCTATCGTTCACCCTTACGATCACGGATTTGTTATTTCTTAGGTTTGTTACCTTAAGCAGAGTACCGAACCTAAGAGTTGTACTAGCAGCAGTAAAAGCCAATTGGTTGTAAACTTCGCCGTTTGCGGTTGTTTTACCATGGAACCGGGGCCCGTACCATGACGCAAGCATACTCCCCTTGTCTATATAATTTACTATTGAAGTTTTTACTATACTTTCGTCATTATTGACGGTGGTTGCTTTCGCAATGTTTACCGGTTCAATGGTAGCACTAGTCTCGTTTGAGACAATAGTGAAGCCGACCAGTAAAATCATTGACGAAATAACAAGAACCTTTATTAATGACCTCAAATATACCTCTCTTTCTGTTTTAATACTTTTAAGTTTGTTATCTAAGAACGATCCAAAGTTATAGCTACTTAAAAGTTATTGCAACCCGTTTGGGATCGCTGTGACTGGATTGGAAATATCCCAACTATTCGACTATTTTGGTTAATTGGTCGTAAAATTGTACATATTGCAATTAGCCATAGCCAGCCTCCTAATATTCTTATATTCATTTATAATTGATAGTACTTCTACTTTTAGGAATGAGTTAAAGTAATATGCAGTTTTATTCTTTGGAGGGTTCAAATTAGTAAACGGGACACTATCGGAAGTAGTTTGGCAGCAAGGACTTAGCCTTCGGTATGAAGAGTCATCTCCTTCTACCCGGTTCAGAAATTTCCGAATAAATTGTAATAGAGAAATCCTGTCTCCGGCTTAAGCAGGGTAGTATTGTTATGGTTGAAAATTGAAGCGTGTTGTAGCGGACCGACCATTTTGAGAAATCAAAGCAGTAATTTTTATCTTTATCCTGTAAGGTGCTGTTCTTGACATTGTTTCTATAAACACAAGTAAGCTACCATCATTTCCCTGGAATTCCTTTGTTTGAGTCTCAATCTTATCCAATCTTTAAAATTCAACATCCCTATCATGGGAGATTTCCAAATTTTTTCCGTCTTCTTCATTCTCTTCGTCCTCCCAATCATATCTTTTATAGGGATCTGATTTACGAAAAATAAAGGCGCAGGCAATTCCTGTTAATGATCCGAATAGGTGGTATTCCCATGATATTCCGTTATTTTGAGGAAATATACCCCAGATAATACTGCCATAAAGGAAGGTTACTATAAGCGCAAGAGCAATCGAGCGTGTATCGCGCCTGATTATACCGCTAAAAAACAAAAATGAAACAAAACCGTAAATTAAACCGCTTGCACCTATATGATATGCGGGACGGCCAAAGAACCATACAAATATTCCCGGAATGATATAAACAAAGGTGAAAATTTTAAATGCCGATTTAGGATAAAAGTATAAAATGCCTACTCCTAATAATAAAAGCGGAAGTGTATTTGAAATAAGATGATTGAATCCGGAATGAATTAGTGGAGCAGTAACTATTCCTATTAATCCTTGTAATTTTTGGGGCAATAACCCCAAACGGGAAAGATTAATAGAAAAGACTAATTCTCCAATCTTAATAATCCACAGCAATAATATAAAACTCGCAGGGAAAAGAATACTTGAGAATAATTTTTTTTTCTCGTCCATCATCAGCCCGAATTAGTTTTTTAACCTTTCTTGAAATTATGTGCAAGTATTACACTAATAGAACTCCAGATTAATCCCAAAGCCCATCCGCCTAATACATCGCTTGGATAGTGAACCCCAAGATATATCCTGCTAATTCCTATTAATAATATTAAAAATATGGCTGAATATAAAAAAGATATTTTAATGCTTCTTTTTATATCAAGAGTGAAAATTATAAATATTAAAGATAAATAGATAATTGCGGATATTGCCGAATGACCGCTTGGATAGCTCAATGAATCTACATTAACAAGATGAGGAACTATGTGAGGTCTCGGTCTCGAAAAAATTCCTTTCATTAGTAATTCTATTATACCGCCGCTGATTGATGCGAACAAAACAACTCGTAGGGAAGGATATTCTTTTTTAAGAATTAGAAACCCTGATGTTAAAATAGTTATTAAAACAACGATAGTAACACTTCCGAGCGCAGAGACATCCCTCATAAAATTCAAAAGCCATCCCGGGCCTATAGGTATAGAGTGATTGTTAGTATTTCTTAACGATAGTAAAATAGCATTATCTATATAATTTATTTTTCCCGAAATAACCGACAAAGAAACCAGGCAAAATAAAACTATTCCGGTTAGCAGTGTAATAAAGATTGTGTTAAAGCTTTTCGTCTTATCCAAAAAATTTTATCTGCTGAATAAATTGATTTAAAAAAATAAAAGCGCTCTAAAGAGCGCTCAATGAACTAAAGGTATAAAAAGATGCATTAGCCTTTGGGCTTTGCTTCACTGACTATAATGTTACGGCCTTTTAGTTCCGAACCATTGAGAGCCTGAATAGCACAGTTAGCATCAGATTCGTTCTCCATTTCAACGAATCCAAATCCTCTAGATCTACCGGTCTGACGATCGGAAATCACTTTAGCAGAAACAACTTTGCCGTGTGCTTCAAAAGCTGCTTTCAAAGCATCATCATTAACTGCCCATGGGAGAGATCCCACAAATAGTTTAGTACTCACTAACTTACCTCTAAGAAATAATTGAAAATAACTATGCGGATTTTTAACCGCTTTTTAAAATAGCATTATTACTGAATAAAACAAAATGGTTTCTTTGATAAGATTTAGAATCTTAACATTCCGCGCTTTCCCAATTAGACAGCTATATGGAGAGTTTATAGTCCGATTATAAGCTTTTTTGGTTAGTCAGTCTGATTTATTACTTCCTTAATAGCTTCGGACAGGCTGCCGACGGCAATAATCTTTATCTTTTCGTTCTGTTTTAGTTCTTTAAGATTATTTCTGGGGATAATTATTTTCTTAAATCCAAGTCTTTCAGCTTCCTGAATTCTTTTTTCTACCTGGCTGACGGTTCTAATTTCTCCTCCCAATCCAACTTCACCGACAATTACACTCATGTTATCTGAAGTTTTATCAAGCAGACTCGAAGCGATGCTGCAGCAAACTGCCAGATCTATTGCAGGCTCGTCTATTTTTACTCCGCCTGCCAAATTCAGAAAAACATTATTAGCAGAAAGTCTGAATCCGCTTCTTTTTTCCAGTACAGCAAGAAGAATAGATAATCTTCTTTGATCGAACCCTGTAGCAACTCTTTGCGGATTACCATAGTTAGATGGTGTAACTAATGCCTGAACTTCTAATAAAATTGGACGGGTTCCTTCCAGACTTGCAGTTACCACCGAGCCGGAAGTTTCTTTTTCTCTTTCGCTTAAGAAAAGCTCGCTTGGATTTTTAACCTCAGTTAAACCATCTTCGTGCATTTCAAAGACGCCAATTTCATTTGTGCTGCCGAACCGGTTTTTCTGTGAACGCAATATTCTATATGAATGATGAGTCTCGCCTTCGAATTGAATAACAGTATCAACAATATGCTCAAGAAGTTTTGGACCGGCAATGATTCCTTCTTTTGTTACATGCCCGATAATAAGAACAGAATAGTGCTTCTTTTTAGCTTCCTCCATAAGAAGGGAAGTACATTCTCTTATTTGAGTAACCGTCCCCGGTGAATTCTCAAATTCACTTCTATACATCGTTTGTATAGAATCAATTATTACCAGGACTGGTTTCAGGGTGTTAATTGCAGCTATTACCGGATTTAAATCTGTTTCGGGCAGAATATAAAAATCATCTGATTTGACCTTCAATCTTGAGGCTCGGATCTTAACCTGCCGTTCAGATTCTTCACCAGTTACATATAATACTTTATCTTTTATAGCGGAGGCAGCCTGCATTGCGAGTGTTGATTTACCAATTCCCGGGTCGCCGCCCAGAAGCACAACAGAACCCGGCATAAGTCCGCCGCCGAGAACACGGTCAAATTCATTTATGCCTGTTTTTATTCGATCTTCTTCAACGGCTGTAATGTCGGTTATTTTATATAATGTTACTTTCCCGTCATATTGAGACTTTTGATGCTTTGGCGCTTCAATTATTTCTTCGACAAAAGTATTCCAGTTATCGCATTCGGGGCATTTACCAATCCAGCGGAGCGATTCATATCCGCAATTTGAGCAGACGTATTTAATTTTTGATTTTGCCATTCTTCTTAGTGGTAATCTATTTAATAAAGCTGCTGATAATTTTTTCAACTTCGTTTAATGCAAAGGTAATCTTATTTACTTCTTTCCCGCCGGCAGTTGCAAGATGTGGTCTTCCACCGCCGCCGCCGCCTACCAGCTTTGCTAATTCTCCAACTATTTTTCCTGCGCTTAGTTTTTTGCCTTTTATCAATTCATCCGAAACGACACAAACAATTCCAACTTTTCCTTCTGTTTTTGTGAATAAAACTCCGATCCCATTTTTTATTTTGTTTCTTAATTCATCACCGAATGATTTAAGCTCATCCATATTCGCCGCCTCGACTTCGGCTTTATATATCTTTATACCTTCAACTTCTGTTGGCTTTTCAACAACTGAATCAATCTGTCCCAGTTTGCCTTTTAGTTTGAATTCCGAGACCTCCTTTTCAAGTTTTTTCTTTTCATCCAGAAGTTCTGCAATTTTTTCTTCAGACTGCTTTAAATGATTGATTTGTGAAATGATATAATTTTCCACACCCTCGCCTGTAACAGCTTCGATTCTTCTTACTCCGCTTGCTATTGATGATTCACCGGTTATTTTGAATAAACCTATTTGTGAAGAATTTTTTACATGAGTACCACCGCAGAATTCCATGCAGAAATCGCCAAACTGAACGACATTAACAAAATCGCCATACTTATCGCCGAAAAACATTAGTGCTCCCATTTCCTTTGCTTCATCAAACGGGATATTGCGGTGATGCTGAAGAGGTATATTTAATCTTAGTTGTTCATTAATCAAAGTTTCTATGTCCCTTAGTTCGCTTTCGCTCACTTTTGCAAAATGAGTAAAATCGAAACGCAGCCTGTCAGGGCCCACATACGAACCAGCCTGGTGTATATGTGTTCCTAAAATTTTTCTTAATGCCGCATCAAGAAAATGTGTAGCTGAATGATTCCGCATTACGTTCCACCGGTGTTTTTCATCAACCCGGGCTATAACATCCATTCCGGGAATCAGCCGGCTTTCATTCTCATTTCCCAAGACATGAATAATTTTGTTGTCTATCTTAGCTAAATCGATAACGGTTAAAGGTGTTTCGCCAACTACGAGACTGCCAAGGTCAGCTACCTGTCCGCCTGCTTCAACATAGAATGGTGTTTTATCCAGGATAACCAAATCATTCTTATTCTCTTTTTTATGTCCTATAATTTTTGCTTTCGATTTTAATTCATCATATCCTGTAAATTCAGATTTGCCTGATTGAGCAGAAGATTTTTGTGCCTCTATTACTTCAAATGAACTTAAATCCGAAGTAGAAATATTTACCGATGCAAATTTATCTTTTGACGCTTCGCGTGCCCTCTGCTTTTGCAATTTCATTAATTGGTTAAAGCCGTCTTCATCAATGGAGAGCCCGTACTCTTTTGCCATAATGTTTGTAAGGTCTACAGGGAAGCCATAGGTATCATAGAGCAAAAAGACATCTTTACCGGGAATAACCTTGTTTTCTGTTTGTATTAAACCCTTAATTAATTCTTCAAACAATTCAATTCCCCGATCTAAAGTTGCATTAAAACTTTCTTCTTCTGCTTTAATTACTTTTTCTATGTAGCCTTGTTTTTCAACAATTTCGGGGAAAACACTGCCCATAGTATCTACAAGAATTTTTACCAGTTCAGAAAGGAAAGGTTTATTTAAATTTAATTTTCTCCCATAACGGGCAGCTCTTCGTAGAATTCTTCTAAGTACGTAACCGCGTCCGTCATTACCCGGCACAGCGCCGTCAGCAATAGCAAAAGTTAATGTCCTAATGTGATCTGATATTACCCGCATTGGGATTTTTTCATCTTCGTTTTCATATTTGATACCGGACATTTTTGAAACGGCATTTATCAAAGGAGTAAATACATCGGTATCATAATTAGAACTTTTCTTCTGTATTACAGCACAAACACGTTCAAATCCCATACCTGTATCAACGTGTTTGGCAGGCAAGTCGTGGAGTTTTCCTTCACTATCACGGTTGTTTTGGATGAAAACAAGATTCCAAATTTCAATACATTCAGGAACGCCTGCGTTTACATATTTGGGATTATCGTAATCATTGCTAAGATTAATATGAATTTCAGAACAGGGTCCACACGGCCCTGTTTCGCCCATTTCCCAAAAATTATCTTTTTCATCGAACAGCAAAATGTGTGTCGGATTTATATCAGTTTTAGTTTTCCATAGTTCTAAAGCTTCATTATCCGTTTTGTAAACTGTTGCCCATAATCGCTCCTTAGGAAGTTTCCATACATCGGTCAATAATTCCCATGCCCATTCAATCGCTTCAGGTTTATAATAATCTCCAAATGACCAGTTGCCGAGCATTTCAAAAAAAGTATGATGATATGTGTCATGTCCGACCTCTTCAAGGTCGTTATGCTTGCCGCTAACGCGGATACATTTTTGCGTGTCGGTAGCGCGTTTATATTCTCTTGTGCCTAACCCGAGAAAAACATCTTTGAATTGGTTCATCCCCGCATTGGTAAAAAGAAGCGTTGGATCATCAAACGATACTACGGGGGAACTTGGAACAATTCGGTGTTCTTTACTTTTGAAAAAATCTAAAAATTGCTGTCTTATTTCACTAGAAGTCATGTTATCCTTTCAGTCTCGGCGAGGCTTAGTCTCAGTAGGTTTTGAGGTTGTTTGCTAAGTCCCGGTAAAATAATTTATTTTGATATTAAAAATAATAAAATCGTGGTTAAGCTTAAATATAAAAAATAACAAATCGAACGGAATTTGCGTGTATTCCGCTGAATATAATGGGCAGGTACAATTCCCGGTTTTTGAGCAAAATTGGATTTGATGCATACCCAATTGACATTAATATGGACAAAAAGTAACTTTATTAATAAATATAGGGAGTTATTTTTTATAGAATAAATAATTTGCGGGTTGAAGGGTGAGAAATCAAAGTATTTTCATTTTAATATCACAGTGATATCAAATCTATGACTAATCAATTTTTAATCGGCACATCATTACTCCTGTAAAATAAATCTTATGATAGCGAAATTAACATGGAAAATAAAAGCGTAACTGAAGGACTAATCGCATTTGAAAAAGCTGCTTTAGACAGATTGGGGAAATAAGTAAAGTATTAAGTCTATACACATATACAGTTCAAATGACATGTTTTCAATTGATTTTTAGCTTTCTTAGCTTTAGTTTTGTATAAAGATTCAAAGTTAAAATATCCGGCAGGTCACATTGGCTCTTAATATTTCTTCTACCGACATCGAGTTGATGCAACGGGTTTCTTCGAATGATTCAAAGGCTCTTGAAGTCTTGTACAATCGTTATTCTTCATTGCTTTATACAGTAATAAAAAAGATTGTTATAGAAGAAAATACTGCAGAGGATATTCTTAGCGAAATATTTGTTATCATCTGGCGTAAAGCCGACCAATTCGATTTTAAGACCGGGAATGTTTATACATGGCTTGTAACTCTTGCAAGAAATAAAGCAGTCGATACACTAAAGCGATCACGTATTCCTAAAAATCAATTACCCACATGGCAGGCAGGTGAGAACCAGGATGTTGAAATTTATAATGATACTTACGAAAATAAATATATTTTACCGCATCTCTCTAATTTGATCGACCCTCTTGATATTAGAACTGCATTCAGCATAAGGGATGATGTTGAAACAGCTTTAAATAAGCTGACCGATGCTCAACAGTATGTTATTTATCTTGCGTACTACGAAGGACTTACTCAAAAGGAAATTGCTGTAAAATTAAATATCCCTCTTCCGACAGTTAAATCAAAGATTAAAATTGCCCTGAGCAATTTAAGAGAGAATTTAGTTAAGGGAAATTCATAATGGCTGACTTGAGCAATATACATGGTCAAAATGAATATTCGGAACTTCTGTATGCGTATTCAATTGGCTGTCTTGATAAAGAAGATTTATTGGAACTAAATAATTATTTTCAAACCGGGAATGAATTCCCCTGGCAGGAATTAGGTGAATATCAAAACTTAACGGCTTTGCTGCCCTCTATATTAAATATGGAAACTCCCGGTTCTGAGATAAAAGATAAAGTTGCAAGGAAACTTTATAGAATAAAAAATGAAAGGCGTCCTGCAAAAACCTCTGAAAGTATTATAAGAGAACAAACTGCAGGTGAAGTTAAACAAAATATTCCAGACGGGGGGAAAGGCCTGCCTTCTGATTTTTTTGAACATTCAAGACCGTTAAGTGAAAATTTAACTTCGGGAGACGATGGAGTTCTAAAGAATGATCAACTGAGACAGAATTTGCAGACAGACTCTTCTTCAAATGAAGAGAATGTTCATGATGATTTACTCATACAAGAAACTTCCGCTAAAAGACCTTCAGATCATATTAATATTTCTAAAGCCGATGAGATTGATACAAAAAGTATTGAAATAAATGAAGTATCTAATACTAAGCAGGAAGCAGTATCTGTCACGGAGGGAAAAAAGTCTTATCATTTACATGGAATCTCCGAACGAGGAACAGAAAAGAAAGGTAAGGGCGGAATTATTCTTGTAATAATTCTTTTTATCATTGTCTTTTTAGGATTAATATATTTTTATCAAAGAATTTCTGTCAACGTTGGTACGTATAAGGTCGAAATAGATAAGTTGAACAAGCAAGTATCAAATCTTTCAGAACAAGTAGCGGTAAATAAAGAAGTTCAAAAAATATTACAAATGAAGGATGCCCATATTATTAATTTATATGCCTCATCATTATATAAAGAAGGATTTGGTAAAGTAATAATTAGTTTTGAGAGCAGCAGCGGATTTTTGCAACTTTCCAATATGCCGGTATTAAATATTGAAAAGTCATATCAATTGTGGATGACAACTGAAGGAAATACTAATTCCCTTGGTGTTCTCAAATCGGTTGATAATAATTACTATTTCCCGATTTCACTACCAGTGCAAAATTATAAAGGAGAAATAAGATTTATTGTTACTGAAGAATCTTCAGAGGGTTCTCAAATGCCGTCTAATAAAGTTTATCTAACCGGTACGCTTCAATAAACATCACATTCCGGCAACATCTTATCACTTTGTCTGCCCGAGGAAAACATGTCTGCCAGGATAATTTATACTTCGCTTTTCTCATCACGCTTTATAGCGGTAAAAATAATCACCGCTATTATAACTATGATCCAATATTTTAAGATTATATGATAGATGGAATAAATAAAAAATCCGAATTTCATTGTTCCAAAGCTCATCGAATAGATGAGCCCGATTAAAATAAAAATTAAAGAAGCATACAGAATTGCTTTATCATTAGTATTATCAATATAAAGCATTAAACAGCCTATGCCAAGAATAAGAATAATCGAAGGGAATATTATTTTTGATAAACTAATTATATCAAAATTGTTTAGAATAAAGAATATAATACCAATTAAGAAAACGACGGCGCCCAGAAACACTCTAAACTTTTTATTTCTCCCCAAAGATAAATACACGGAACTTATTCCATAAAAAATAAATGTATAAGCTAAAATTTCTTCATTGTTAACTATTAGTAATCCAATTATTTTAAAAATGACTGCGAGTATTAGAAAGCTTAAAGTATAAGTTAATATAGGTTGAGATTTATTCATGAATTACAGACTTCAATTATAAATTTACAACAAAATAGGAGTAATTAGTGATTATGTCAAAAATCATTATAGATATAATATTTTTTGCATTGTTAATAATCTTACAAAAGTAGATCATAATTCTTATATTTTGTTTATTGATAAGAATACTTTTGCATATTTCGCTTAAAATTTGAGAATTACGAATAATGATAAGTATAAATAAGGAACCGAATATAAGTGTAGGAATTTTATCTGAGAAAAAAATTAATTTTGAGCTGCATGGTGATTTCAAAGTAGCAGATATAAAACAGGTTTTTAGCGGCAGATTTATTGCCGAAATAGAAAATAACAAAATAGTCTGCCGGTGGGATAATAATAAAATAGAAATTTCAGATGAAATAATTTTCTTTCCCCAGGATATTCAAAGTGAATCTTTTTTATTGGAAAATGTTAAAATAGGTGTGAATTTTCACTGGGAAAGAAAAGACAAAGAAATATTCACAGGTTCACTAAAATTAATTAAAGACAATGCTAATGTGACCGCAATAAATAAATTGCCTATAGAAAAATATCTCTTAAGCGTTGTATCTTCTGAGATGAGTGCGAAAAGTTCGCTTCAACTTTTAAAAGCACACGCAATTATTTCAAGAAGCTGGCTGCTCGCGCAAATTGAAAAAGCAAAAGCCATAAAAAAAGAAAAAATTAAGTATGAACCTATCCGGGGTGATGTAGACGAATATATAAAATGGTATGGGCGTGAGGATCATGAACTATACGATGTATGTGCGGACGACCATTGCCAGCGATACCAGGGAGTAACAAAAGTATTTACCGAGATGGCCCGGCAGGCAGTTAAACAAACAGCCGGAGTAGTGCTTGTCAGCGATAACAAAATTTGCGATGCACGTTATTCCAAATCGTGCGGAGGTATTACAGAATCATTTGAGAATGTTTGGGAACCCGTTATATATAGCTATCTTTCATCTGTAGTTGATTATAAGTTTGAACCGGAAAATTATAGTTTAAACTTTATTGTTGAAGCAAATGCTCGAAAATGGATTAAAGGCAATCCACCTGCATTTTGTAATACGAGGGATAAAAAAATTCTATCTCATGTCCTTGTAGATTACGATCAGGAAACAAATGATTTTTATCGCTGGAAAGTTGAACTCAGCCAAACGGAAATATCTGCAATTATTAAAACAAAATCAGGGATAGACTTCGGCGATATAATCGATCTTATTCCATTAGAGCGTGGATTATCATCAAGAATTGTAAAGTTAAAAATAGTTGGTTCAAATAAAACATTAATTATCGGCAAAGAATTGGAAATCAGGAGAATATTGTCCCACAGCCATTTATATAGCTCGGCTTTTATTGTAGATAAAGAAAATATTCAAGATAATATTCCTCAAAAATTTATTTTATCGGGGGCAGGTTGGGGGCATGGTGTAGGGCTGTGTCAGATTGGCGCTGCTTTTATGGCGGCAAAAGGATACCAGTTCGATGAAATCCTTGTCCATTATTTTAATAGAACAAAATTGAAAAAAATTTATTGATTTGACCTATGAAAGTCCTTTATTCATGTCTTTCTAAAAGTTGGGGCGGAATGGAAATGTATACTCTTTCCGCAATAAAGCAGCTGCAAAAAAGACAAATCCACGTTGAATTATTATGTATTTCCGAGTCAAGAATACATATTGAAGCTAATAATATTGGTATGATCATGCATCCTGTTAAAGCGTCAGGTTATTTCCACCCTTACACGATATTAAAATTGGTAAGTATAATTTACCTGGGGGAATATGATTTAATTCATACCCAGGCTTCAAAAGATCTTTGGCTGCTTGTTCCTGCATTAAAATTGTTAAGAAGTAAAATTCCACTTGTTCTTACGAAGCATGTTGGTTCAGGTATAATTAAGAAAGATAAATTTCATAAATGGATTTACAAACGGTTGACGTTAGCGCTTGCAATAAGCCGTGTAATTAAGAAGAATTTGTTGGAAACCTGCCCTCTTGAGGAATCTAAAATTAATCTGATGCATGACGGAATAGATATGGAAAAATTCGATTCGGATAAAGTATCGGGAAGCAAGGTTAGAGAAGAATTAGGGATAGATGAAAATGACATTGTTATAGGTATGCTTGCCAGGTTTAGCCCTGGTAAGGGACATGAAGAATTCCTTGCTGCGGCAGAAAAATTAAATTTGAAACATATTAATTTGAAATACTTAGTCGTAGGCGAAGCCAGCCGGGGAGAGGATCATTATGCCGATTCGATTAAACAATTGGCAGAAGATTACAATTTATTAAATGTTATTTTTACAGGTTATAGAGTCGATACACCTCAAGTAATTGCTGCAATGGATATTTTTGTTTTTCCATCTCACAGTGAATCTTTTGGAATTGCGCTGGTTGAAGCTATGGCAATGGCGAAGCCTTCTGTCTGTTCAAATTCCGATGGAGTTTTAGATATTGCGGTGGATAACGAAACTTCATACCTTTTTGAAAATAAAAATGTTGAAGACTTAACGAAAAAGATAGAGCTGCTGATAAATTCTTCCACTACCAGAATTCAGTTTGGAAAAGCATCGAGAGAAAGGGTTGTTGAAAATTTTGATTTTGATATATTGACGGATAAAGTAATAATAATATATAATGAGTTGTTAAAGAAATAAGTTTAAAAAATCATTTATCATGATAATCGTATAAATTGGTATTCTCATATTTTCCCGTACACACATTATTATTTATTTTAAATAACCTAATAAGTCATGACCAATAAACTAACTGTATTTCTGCCTTTTAATGGAAATGAATTTACATTACACGTTGTAGAAGAACTAAAAAAATCACGCTTGGTTGAAAATATTTTTCTTTTGTCGCCAAAAGGATTGAAAATTAGTCCGCCTGATTGTAAGACTTTGTTTATAGATTCGTTATTTTCGTTAAAAACTTTGAAGCTCATTAGCAAGAATACTAATACGGATTTAATACTTTTTATTATAAAAGAAGTATTAATAGAATTGTGTCCTAATGCTCTTGAAAGATTTATTTCAGTCATAAGAGATACAAATGCCGGAATAATATTCTCGGACTTCTATGAAACTAAATCAGGAGTAAGAAAAGCCCATCCTCTGATTGATTATCATTTAGGCAGTTTACGCGATGATTTTGATTTTGGTACAATGCTTTTTATACAAAGTGAAGCTCTGTCTAAATCACTGGGAAATGAAAACTATTACTATCTTTATGCCGGATTGTATAATTCACGGCTATTAATATCAGAAAATTATTGTATAATTAGAATTCAGGAGTTTCTCTATGAAGTGTTCGAAAATGATCTGAGATATTCGACAGAAAAACATTTTGATTATGTTGATCCAAAAAACCGGGAAGTTCAAAGAGAAATGGAAACAGCCGTTACCGGACATTTAAAACGTATAGGAGCTTATCTTACTCCCGAATTTGATTTACTTGACTCTGACGAAAGTGATTTTGAGTACGAAGCCTCTGTTATAATTCCGGTAAAGGATAGAGCAAAAACCATAAGTGATGCGGTTGAATCGGTATTAAAACAAAAGACAAATTTTCCCTTCAATTTGATCGTTGTTGATAATCATTCTAAAGACGGTACTTCAAATATTTTAAATAATTATGCAGTGAAAAATAAGGATATAATCCATTTACTTACGGACAGCGACTATTTGGAAATCGGGGGGTGTTGGAATGAAGCAATAACTAACAAAAAATGCGGAAGGTATTGTATACAGCTTGATAGCGATGATATTTATTATAACGATAATATACTGCAAGAGGTTATTGATTTATTTCGAAAAGAAAAACTCGCAATGATTATAGGTAGTTATAAGGTTACTGATTTTTATTTAAAAGATCAACCGCCGGGAATTGTTGCTCACAAAGAATGGACGCCGGAAAACGGAAGAAATAATGCTTTGCGGATAAATGGCCTTGGCGCTCCAAGAGCTTTTTATACACCTTTGATTAGGAAAATCAAGTTTCCAAATGTCAGTTATGGAGAGGATTATGCAGTCTGCCTTGCAATATCGAGAAATTATCAGATAGGAAGAATTTACGATCCCATTTATATTTGCAGACGATGGGATGGCAACTCTGATGTTTCATTATCTATTGAGAAACAAAATTTATATAACGCTTATAAAGACAGATTAAGAGCTAATGAAATTCTTACCCGGCAGAGATTAAATCGCACCAAAAATAATACTAATTTTTAATAGTATATTAAATAATAAAATTCCTTGTCTTGAGAACTCCGAAGGAGTGTAATAATTTTTCTTATTTATAATAATAAATAAATTTTTAGAAGTTGAAATCATGAGTTTTTTAATAATTGCTATTAATAATGCAGCCGGCTAATTCAAAACTGATAGAAATAATTCTTTTTTCGAATGAAGTAATTAATTCTTTGGAAGATAAAGATGATTTTGGTGCGGCTGCCGGGATTCTGCTTAAGCAACAACAGACAAAATGGGATAAGATTATTGAAGGATATAATTCTCTTAAGGCAGTACAAACAAAATATTTTGAATTCGATGGATTTAGGATAAATGTTCAATTTAACCCGAACAGGATAATTTCAAGTTCGGCAACTGTTGATGAGAATTCCATTAAGAAAAGGAAATGTTTTTTGTGCATTGATAATTTATTTGAAGATCAAAAAGGGCTTATATATAGTCACGAATATATAATACTTGCTAATCCGTATCCGATCTTTCCTGAACATTTTACGGTTTCAAACGTAAATCATTTTCCACAAAGAATAAACGACATTTTCCATGTTCTGCTGTCTTTAAGCAAGAGTACGTCAAAATATTTTACAGTCTTTTATAACGGACCGAAGTGTGGAGCCTCGGCGCCGGATCATCTTCATTTTCAAGCCGGTAATAAATATTTTATGCCGATAGATAAGGATTATCCTCAATTAAAAAAGCAATATGGTGAGATCCTTTTTGAAGAATACGGTTTTACAGTTACGGCAGTTAACGATAACCTGAGGAGATTTATTGCATTTGAAGGAGAGTCGGAAGAAGTTCTTATTTATGCCTTCAGCCTTTTTTTTGAGACATATAGTTTACTCCAAAAGTACGAAGACGAGCCGATGATGAACATATTATCTTCATTCGAAACAGGAAAAGGATGGCGTATAATTATTTTCCTGAGAGAAAAACATCGCCCATCACACTATTATGCTGCCGGTGATAAGAATATTTTGCTAAGCCCAGCTGCTGTTGACCTTGGAGGTGTATGTATAACTCCGCGTGAAACTGATTTTGCTAAAATAACCAAAGATCATTTGTTAGAAATATTAAATGAAGTTAGTGTCGGGAAAGATTTTTTTAAATCGTTTAAATTAATCTTAAGGAAAAATTTAAATAAATTATTCCTGGCTCATTAAATCGCTAATAAATGTTAGATTCTCGGAATCTGAATTTGAAATAATAATTTTAATAATTGCCGTCAAAGGTACGGAAAGTAACATTCCGACAACTCCCCAGATATAGCCCCATATTAACACAGAAAATAAAATCAATAGAGGATTCAAATTTAATCTTTTACCAATCAGATTGGGCTCAATCAAATTAAAAGATAATGTCTGAATTGCAATTAGAATTAAAGCAATTACTGCGGTAAAAGTTATTGATCCAAATTCAAGAAGAGTCATTGTTACGGGTAAGATTAACGCAATTGCCGAACCAATCGTTGGAATAAAATTAAACAAGAAAGTAAATAAGCCCCAAATAAAGGCGAAATCTACTCCAAGGATTGCTAAGAATATCCAGACAACAATTCCCGTCGCAAGGTTAATAGAAATTTTAAGTATTATATACCTTTGAATTTGTTCTGTTATTGCTTTGAAAGTATTTGAAAGTTTTTTTTCATTTTCATGGCGCTCAATATTCAACTTGTCACCCATCCATTGATCAAAATCGGAATTTGATTCGGTCGACTGTGGTTCTTTTTTTGTTCCATCAGGTTCGGGCTTAACTCTTTTGTGAACAAACCTATTCCTTATTGCTTCATAAATTGTACTGTGACCTGTTATAACAAAAATGAAGAAAAATAAGATAAACATTGTATTTCCAATTAATGAAAATGTGGACGTGAAAATACCTCCCGCAAGATCCTGATAATTTATCCGGGCAATTATATTTTGAATGGAAAAATGTCTGAATAATGAGTTTTTAACTTTTAACGAAATGGCTGTATCGGAAACAATTTTATTTAGCTTATCGAAGTACATTGGAACTTGTTCTCCGAATCGCACAAATGATCCGATTATAAATGAAGATAATCCCCAAATGAATATCACTATTATTATAATATCAAGAAGAGTAACTAATGCAATCGGAATACGCTTTTCTTGCAGGTAATCATTAAGAGGTGAGAATAAAAAGTAAAGGAAATAGGCGATTACAAATGGTATGAATATATGGCTGAGCTCTTTTAGGACAATTGCAATTACAGTGAGTCCTATAACGGCGATAAAAAATCTAACTGATCCATCAAGTTTTAATTTGATAGCCATATATAAACTTTCTAATCAGGTCTGATTTTATTGTTTCTTTACGAATCTCATTTATATAAAATTAAGCGTACCATGAGATCATAAATTTAGATTTACCTTTATACGAAACTTAATTAATTAAAGCGAAAAACGGAAATTATCAAATCATTCTGTTAAGCCTGATGGTGTTTGAGGAGTTGTTAAAAGATATTTAAACAATTCCCACTTCTTTTTAGAATGAATTTCTGTACCGCCATTTTTTTCTATATAAACACTCACAATTTTTTCGCCAAGGTTATAATTAATAACGTAGCTTCTGTACTTCTCAATAAAGCTTAACCTATGTTCAGCTCTTTCCGGGGACATAAGGCTTATATGTTCCAGCCAATCAATAGTTTCTTTTTTAGACCATTTCCCATCCAAATAATTCCTTGACGCTTCATTACTTGAAAAATCTAATTCTTCTGTTAAATTTAGGACTTCATCATATTCTTCAGCTTTTACAGGATTTAATCCTGCAATAGGGTATAAGACTTCTTTTTCAAATTGGATTTTTTCTTTACCCGGGAAAATCATTTTTATTCCGTAATTTGCTGTGCCTTCTGCAATTAATGATTGAGGACTAAAAAGCGGGTATACGGTAAATTCAATCCACCCGGCATTTTTGACTAAATTTTCTTCGAGAAGTGAATTGTAAACATGGTGCCCAGGGTAACCTTCATGGGCTGCCAGATCTATTGCGCGGTCTATATAAATAGGCAAATCGGTATTCACCTGGATAATGCTAAAATAATTTCCCTTGTACCAATTATATCCGCTCCAGGGCTTATTTGTTACATATTCAATTTTGAAGTTTTCATTTGCCGGTAATTTGACATAGTCCAATGTTCTTTTTTTGCATTCACTTATAGCAGTGTTGAATACCTCTTGCAGTTTATCCTTAGGAATAATAAAATGCTTTCTATAATCATCAAGCCTTTTCGATATACTCCCTTTTCCTGGTAAAATTTTATCAAGTTTATCAAGTATCGACTGAAAATGTTCTTTTGAATAAGCCGGTGCAACTGCATCGTATAATGCGTTGCTTTCTTTATCGAATGAAAATGAACCGCCCTTAAGCATAAATAGTTTTGCTTTAACAGATAAAAGCTCTTTATATAAAAACCTGTAACGGAGAGTTTCAATATTATCGGCGTTAAAATTTTTTAAATTATCAAGTTTATCAAGAAGGCTGTCGGTTTCTGTATCGCAAAGTTTTAAGATTTTACTTGAATCATCAGGTGTCTTTATTAAATCGTGCGGATGCAAATTATCAGGGCCGTAATAAGCGTCAACAAAATCATTATCCAATTGACCCACCCTGAGTACAAGACGCACATAATTTTCTGCAATATTGTTCATTTTAATTCCTAACTCATTTATGTCCTTTGTTTTTCTATCTCTACCGCAAGAGAATAATATTAAGGCGGTAAGAGACAATATACAAAATTTTCGCAGTTTCATTAAATTCCTGTAATCTTTATTATGATCAATAAATTACTAAAGAGAAAATATTGGGTTAATTGCCGCTAAAAAAAGAGCAAATAAAACCAGCATCCGATACTGCTTAAGATATGAATATAGAAGTTTCATTTGGGTTGGTAAAGATAAGAATTAAGACCGTAAATAAGAAAGGGGATTTGTGATATTTCCGGGGGATGAATAAAAACGAAGCCCGCATTTTTGCAGGCTTTGTCAGTAAAGATTAAAATTATTACCTTTGATGTATGGCGTCTTTAGCTGCTTTCGCCAATCTAAATTTCAGTACCTTCTTCGCAGGAATAACCATAGTTGCGCCGGTAGCAGGATTTCTTCCCATTCTCTTTTTTCTGTTTACTACCACGAGTTTTCCCAAACCCGGAATTACAAAAGATTTCTTAGCTTCTTTGTGAGCTAATGATACCAGTTCCTCCAAAAATTCTCCTGAAAGTTTTTTGGTTGTTCCGGTTTTTTTTGAAAGGTGATCCAGAATTTGGGATTTTGTCATAGATTTAACTGCCATAGCGTTTTCCTTTTTTTTATTAAAAGATTAGTTATTTCAGTTACCAAATTATAAATATTTACTTTCAAATGAAATATTTATTTTAAATTTTTTAAAATATTGAAAATCCCTCTTTTACCATGTTATGGCTGTTGAAATGAAATTTTGTAGCTTATTTTATATTTAATTATTTTCAGTACATGTCTATAATAATTAATTTTGCACTTGATTAATAGAATGAGATCTCTGCCGTCCTTATTATTTTTCTTCTATGCAATTGCTTTTTCACAATCGATTGATTCGTTAAAGACTCCTCATAGTTTAAAATCATTAGATACGGCAAAGATAATTCAAAGAGATTCTCTTGCTGTTGTAGATTCTCTAAAGATCAAATCAAAATTAAAACCTGATACTTTAGTTTCGATTTATCAAAAGCCTATTGATGCGCAAAGTTATTTTATTGATAGAAGGGAAATTGATTTTATGGATTACCGATATTCAGGCGATCTACTTAAATCCTTCAATTTAAATTATTTAAATGATTATGGCACTATCGGGCAGCCGAATGAAACGTATTTATATGGGATAGGTAATAATGGAATTAGCTATTTTGAAGATGGCATTATGCAAAATAATAGGCTGCAAAATATATTTGATTTAAATAATATCCAGACCGAAGATATAGATTCTATTGAAGTTGCACCGCTTCCACGCGGATTTTTATATGGTTCCTTTACCAACCCTGTTTCCGTGAATTTTATATCGAGAGACTTTATACCTGCTAAACCCTATACCAGGATCAAATTTTATCAAGGTCCGAATGGCGAGGCTATGATAGACGGAATATTCAATGAAAAAGTTTTTAATAAATTTAATATTTTCTTCGATTTTACAAATAGAAAATTTGATTCGTCATATGCCAATACTTCTTTCAGTTCCTGGCAATTAAAATTGAAGATAAAGTATTATCTCAACAACAAAATAAATATTCAAGGCACATACGGATTTGAAAATTCGACGGTCGGACTAAACGGAGGTGTTAATGTAGACAGTTTGATTAGATCTAACGAAAATGTAAATAGTACCCTTTATAATGATATTTTAGCGCCTGTTAATTTTAATGCAGGAGGACAGGATTACAAATTTCATTATTTCAATTTAAGATTGCTAAGTAATTATTTTGATAATTCAACTACCGATCTGAATCTATATTATAAATTTGATAATACTCAATTGAGCCAGTCCGATGATACTTTATTTTATAAAACCGTGAATAAAAATAAAATTTACGGTGTGTCGTTAAAGCAGGATTACAGAAAAGATTTGTTCGATTTTCAACTTAACGGCATATATGAAGTTTCGACTATTAAATACTATTATCTGACAGATTCTACTTATAATTACTATCCCGTAAATTATAATGACTTTTCCGCATCTGCCGTAGTATCATTGCATTTGCTGGATAGCAGCCTTGTTCCTTCCATATTCTATAAGATTTCGAATGAGTCGGGTAATAATTATTCGCCGGAATCAAATGGCGAATATAATGGTATTGGCGCAGATATCGCCTATAGAACATCGGATCAGCTACGGTTCTATTTAGGTTATTCAAACTTCAAAACCGGGGCAGAGTCAAATTATAGCCAGAGTTTTGAAGCAGGAATGACTTCTACAATAGGCAATTTGTTTGCCGATTTAAAATTATTTAAACGGAAAGATCTTCATTTAGACAGCCCGTATTCATTTCTAAATTATATTAATCAAATTAATCCGGATCTAACCGGCATAGGTGCAAATATTAATCTCATGATCTGGAAATTTCTTTTAGAAACGCAGACTTCTTATTACACTACCGAAAACTCCTCCGAATTATTATATCTTTTCCCGAAGATAAACTTTACGGGCAGTGTCTATTATAGAAATATTTTATTCAATAATAATCTTAATCTTAAAACAGGTTTCACTTATTCTTTTATGGGAAAACGGAATTCATCTTTTGGAGAGATTAATTCAAATTGGAACTTAGATTTTACCTTAGCCGGTGAGATACAAAAAGTTGCTATGGTCTATTTTACGTGGGAAAACTTATTTGATAACACATATTATATCATACCATATTACCTGATGTTTCGCAGAGGTATTAGATTTGGAATTTCATGGGAATTATTTAATTAAAAGAAACGGTTTTATAAACTTAGCATCTCTTTAAATTTTATAGTCTGTCTTCTGGAAACTTCCACTTTGTTTCCGCCTTTTAGTTTTACCAGCAGCCCACCGTTATGCCAGGGCTCCATACTTTCAATCCATTTGAGATTTACTATATGTTTCCTGTTAGCCCTGAAGAATGTTTTGTTGTCTAATCTTTCATCGAGATAATTTAAAGTCCTTAATATTAAAGGTTTGTTATCGTCAAAATAAAGCCTCACATAGTTCCCTTCAGATTCAAACAGGCGTACATTAATAAGCTTTACAAACCAGCACCTGTCGCCATCTTTTACAAATACCTGGTCGGACTCCTTCAATACAGGTGATCCGTATTCCTGGATAGCAGTTTTTCTGTTTTTTTCAACGATTTTTTTAATTGTATCTTCAAGACGTTTCGGTTCTATAGGTTTTAGGAGGTAATCCATTGCGTTATATTCGAAAGCTTTTAAGGCATATTCATCATAAGCGGTTGTAAAAACAACTATAGGAACGCTGTCAAGTTCTTCGAGAAGCTCAAAGCCGTTTTTGCCCGGCATTTGAATGTCAAGGAAGATGAGTTCCGGGTTCAATTCCGAAATTTTATTTAATGCGTCTTCTACATTAACGGCTTCACCAACAATATTAATATCTTTGAATGGGGCTAATAATCTGCGTAGTTCAACTCGTGCTAACCGTTCATCATCAATTATTAAAGCTTTCATTTTTTGTACCTCCGGCTGGAATGACTAATTTAGCAAGAACTTCTTTTGGGGATTCATTATTAATTGAGAATGATGCTTTTTCACCATAAAGAAGATGTAAACGGTGTTTAGTGTTGCTTATACCAAACCCGGTTGCATTTTGGATCGCACCATTATTTATTTGTCCGCTGTTTCTTATCAGAATGTGAAGCGATGAATCTATAAGTTCAATTTTAATATTTATACAACCCCCGGCAGTTATTTTCGAGATACCGTGTTTAATTCCATTTTCGACCAAAGTTTGTATCATCATTGGCGGTATCTCAATACTTACGGACTTGGGATCCATTTCAATTTTATACCTGAGGCGTTCCTCGAATCTTACCGATTCTAAAGCAAGATAATCGGAAACAGCCTGCATTTCTTCACTAAGAGGAACTGTTTCGATTCTTTCCATTTTCAAAGAGTATCTAAGTATATTGGAAAGTTTTGTAACAGCGGTTTGTGCGTTTTTAGGGTCCAAATCAATTAATGCTCTTATGCTGTTTAATGCGTTAAACATGAAATGCGGGTTCAATTGGGATTTTAGAGTTTTCAATTCAAAATCTTTAACAGCGGCTTCCCAAATTAGTGATTCGATTTGAACTTGCTTATAATTTTCAAAGTAGTTAACAGCAAAGTAAATAAGGGTCCACAAAAGAATTGTACTGGTCAACCGAAAAACATCAACAAAAAATATTGATGTTTTAAAATTTGAAAAATTGTAATTATTTATTCCGGAATTAACAGCATAAAATATGAAGGACAATATCATTCCTATCGATATATTGGTTATCAGGATGCGTGGGACAATATTTTTAAGCGGTAGACCCAGCCAATTGTTTTTCTTAATAAATACCTTAAAAAGATGTGTAAGGCAAATACCGGCAAAAGACTGATATATTATTACAATTGCATGTTGCCATGAAAAATAACCGAATGTAACGCTGAAAAAAATATTTACCAATCCAAAAACCGACCAGCCGGTTAACTGGCATAACCAATATGCTTTTTTCATATTCATTCGGCTGCTAAATTCTGCTTATACCGGAGTGTCCGGATAAATTGTAACTGCGCCATAACTCTTCAAATGATATTTATTATTCTTCATTAAATATAATCGTATCTATTGTAAAAGAAAATCATAAGTTTCAAAATTTACAGAACATCAATAGCCTTTAAAAATTCAATTCCCCCTTAATTTAATAAGGGGGAATTAATGAAAGAGTGAGTATTTCAGCTTGTTACTAAAGCTTCTATTTTTTATCCGATATGTAAAATTAGATATAATTTTATCTAAGGATAGAAATAATAGTATCAATGGATTTTAACAATGATGGGTGGTAAGAAGGGCGTACAATCTTTGACGGATTTCCTGTATAATAAATTTTAAGGATCTGGTTTTTAGAGGAGAATTTTAGCTTGATGGATATATGAATCCCAATATTTCTCAAAATATTGGGATTCATATATTATTACTTACAAATTGCTGATATCGTTATAAATTATAAAAGCCATTAATAAAAGCAATATTACAAAACCTGCATTTTGAATTGCGACTTTAACTTTTATCGGGATTTCCCTCCTTGCAATTGCCTCGATTATAATAATTAATAAGTGTCCTCCATCTAAAACGGGAAATGGTAAAATATTAATAATTGCAAGGCTTAAGCTTAGCATTGCAAGGAAATTCAAAAAGTATATTATGCCATAATCAGCGTATTTTGCAGCAAACTTTGCAATTATAACCGGTCCACCGAAAGCTTTACCAAAAGCAATTTTCCCTTTTATTACATTACCGGCCATTTGGTAAGTTAATTCGGTAATTTTTATTATATCCTTTATACCGTAATAGAAAGACTCAAAGAAGCCGTAACTTTCATGAAGAACCTGCCCTGTAAATACTTCACCAAGTCCAACTCCGATCATTCCATTAGAACCAGGTGTTACAATTAGTTTTACGGTGTCCATATCTCTTAAGACAATTAATGGGAGCGGCATACTTTTATGGCTTGTTATTATTTTTGTCGCCTGCTGTGCGTTAAAAAGCGGTATATTATTAAGTGCCACTAATATATCACCTGATTTTATACCTGCCTGCTGTGCGGGTGATTTTGTCAAAACTTCAGTTATGGTTGGTCTGGTTCCGGCAGGGATTAAAAATTGTCCGCTTCTTTCATCAGATGGAATGCGTGATCGGGGTACTTTAATGGTTTTAACTATTCCATTACGAAGGACTTCAATATTTAGATTTTGGCCGAAGGAATTAATAAGTACATCTGTTTGTATATCTTCCCAACTATTTACAACTTTACCATTTATTGAAAGTAGCTTGTCGTTAGTTGCAAATCCAAGTGAATCTGCGTTGCTGTTTGGCTCTACATAACCGATAGTAGTTGTTTTTGTATATTCTTTACCGTGAAAATAGTTAAAGCTCCAGAACACTATTAAGGCTAAGAGCAAATTCATAACAACACCGGCAGATATTACTATAATTTTTTGCCATGCAGGCCGTGCACGGAATTCATAAGGCTGCGGCTCTTTATCGGCAAATTCAGTATCAAAACTTTCATCAACCATACCGGCTATTTTTACATATCCCCCTAAAGGAATAAGGCTCAAGCGGTAATCAGTATTCCCCTGACCGTCAAAGTCTTTAGGTAAATTCCCGAAGGTGAAACCAGTCAGTTTATTCCATCCAAATAAGCGCTTTCCAAAACCAATTGCAAAAATATCCGCTCTCATGCCGCATAGCTTAGCAGCGGCAAAATGTCCAAACTCATGTACGAGAACAAGGATAACTATTGTGATAATAAAATAAATAATATAGTTTACAAACATTAACTGAAATTCTCCTTCTTACAAAAGACACTCATTAATTTAAAATCCTAAAAATTATTTTACTTTTAAAAATAGCCTAACTTAATGCCATTACAAATTCTCTTGTTTCTTTATCACATTCAAAAATTGCATCAATATCTGAAGACCTGTGATTTTCTATCTTCTCCAGCGCAGTAGAAATTAATTGCGGAATATGCGAAAATTTAATTTTCCCATTAAGGAACTTATTAACTGCAATTTCGTTTGCGGCATTCATTATACAGGGGGCTGTACCGCCGATAGCTAAGGCGTTATACGCCAGCATAAGACATTCAAATTTTTCTAAATCCGGTGAAAAGAAAGTCAAATTTCCTATTTGTGCAAGGTTTAATCTTGGAAATTTATTAGTAAGTCTGTCCGGATAAGTTAAAGCATATTGGATTGGCAATTTCATATCAGGCAAACCAAGCTGGGCTTTGATTGAACCATCTACATACTGCACCATCGAATGAATGATGGATTGTGGGTGGATAACAACTTCAATTTTTTCTTTTTCGACTCCGAACAGCCAGTACGCCTCAATAATTTCAAGCCCTTTGTTCATCATGGAAGCTGAATCAATCGTTATTTTGTCACCCATTTTCCAATTCGGATGATTCAGTGCCTCTTTTACTGTAACGTTTGCAAATGATGCTTTGTTTTTATTTAAGAAAGGCCCTCCCGAAGCGGTAAGAATAATTTTTTCAACTTGATTTTTTTCCTCACCTTCAAGACATTGAAAAATTGCGCTGTGTTCGGAATCTATTGGAATAAGCTTTGCATTATACTGGCTGCACAATTTAGTTACAAGCTCTCCTCCGACAACGAGCGTTTCTTTATTTGCAAGCGCTATAATTTTTCCGCGTTTAATAGCTTCAAGAGTAGGAGCTAATCCGCAAAAACCAACCATTGCGCCGACAAATATATCATAATCGAGATTTTTAGCAGCATCAATCAGGCCCCTTTCGCCAACTAGTACTTCACATTTCCCCGCAACTCTCTTTTTTAATTCCATTCCGAGTTTTTCATCTTTAACCACTACAGTACCCGGATTGAATTCACGTATTTGAGGTTCAAGAAGGTCTATTTTTGTATTAACAGTAAGAGCAGTAATTTTAAACCTATCAGGGAATTTTCTGATTACATTTAGAGTGTTAATACCTATAGAGCCGGTAGAGCCTAAAATTAATACTTTTTTCATATTCCATTTAATATCAAACTTTAAAACTACAGAAGAAAGCCGTTTTAATCAATGTAAAACAACAAATAGTCCCCTTAAGGGTAATAATCGATACAATCATTAAATATTAAATATTCCGAAGATATTTTAACAATTTGTGCAAGTTGGCACTTTTTCCTACTCCGGGTTACTATCTATTATTGTTGATTTGCACAATTAATAAAGGTGAAAATAGGCTGAGTTAAATAAAAATATTTTAGGTGAAGCTCACCTTTTAGGTGAGTCTGATATTTTAATCCCATATTTTATTTGAATTACCTCAAACTTTTTTTCTTTCAAATCATCTTTATTATTGTAAGTAAAAAAATATTTTATTTGGAATATTATAATGCGATTCCATTTCATAGCTGCAGTTATTGAAATAACTTTTTTTTGCATATTATTATGTTTTTCATCATTCTCCCAGGAAAGAGCAAATGATTTTTCAAATCATATAAAAGCTTTAATGATTGACGGCAAGAATAAAACCGCTATAGAGGAACTGAGGTCGATATTGCAAAAGGACTCCTCAAATATTGAAGCATATTATTTATTAGGCTTGAACTATGAGGTATTAGCGAATTATGTTAATGCGGCAAAAGCCCTCGTTATGGCAGTTAAAAATCAGCCTGATAATGTAAGATTTCTGGAATCTCTCGGTAGTAATTATTACTCCTCAGGTTTAACAAATGAAGCAGAAACTGTGTTATATAAAGCTTTTTTATTAGATTCCGCAAGTAATCATATCCAAATTTTACTGGGGAAAGTTTATATGAGTGAAAAAAAATGGTCTGAAGCATGCAATATTTATTATAGATTAATTTCTATGGATTCCACGAACAGCTTCTTTTATCAGCAGCTTGCGCAATGTTATTCTTATTTAGGAAAAACCATCGAAGCCATAAAATATGACAGTGTAGCAAATTCATTAAATCCAAAGAATCTGAATATTATCCTTGATTTAACATATTTGTTTTATATTCAGGATCAATTTCAAGAAGCACTTAATATATTAGACGATGGGTTAAGGTATTATCAACATTCAGCTAATCTGTGGAAATGGAAAGGTGATGTATATATAAAAAATAATGATTACGATAGTGCGCTATTTAGTTATCAAAGATCATTTTATTGCGGCGATTCCTCAGGTAATATATTAAAAAGCATGGGTATCTGTTTATACCGGACTCAAAAATATTCTTATGCCATAAATTATCTTGAGCACTCAATTGAACTTGATCCCAAAGATTACACGGCATTTTTCTATCTTGGAGCTTCTTACAAGGCTCAAAATAAATTGGACAAGGCTTTGGAAAATTTCGAAATTGCAGATACTCTATTGGAAAATGATTTCCTTTCAAATGTTTATTTGCAAATGGGCTCAGTATACCAAATACAGCATAAATATAATAAAGCATTGGAATACTATAAAGATGCGTTTAGGGAAAATCCTGCAGACAGATCAAGTATCTTTTATCTTGCCGTTATGTATGATAAATTAAAGAATTATGGAGATGCTCAGGATTATTATAAAATGTTTTTAGATTACCCGGACAAAATGGATATAAAATTATTGGATTATGCAAAGCAAAGAATTAGTGAATTGAAAAAACAAAAAATTCATAAATAGTCCTTATCCAGGATATTGGTTTGATGATTAAAGCGGATACAATAATCGATTTTACTTTGGTATATAACCTTTTTAAAAAACCATTGTATAATTATGTTTGCAAAATGCTGAATGATAAATCATTGACTGAGGATATTACTCAAAACGTATTCCTGAAATTTTTTGAGAACTTGCCTGTTATTAATAACAGCAGCAGCCCCGGGAATTGGCTTTTTATAACTGCACGGAATGAAGTGTTCGGCTGCTTAAGAAAAAAGAAAATTCGGAATGAAAATTATATGGACGAAAATTTTGAATTTGCTTCCGATATAAATATCAATGATGATGTCGAATTGTCGGAAATTAAAGATATAATAGAGAAAGAAATAGGATCTATGGATGAGGATTCGAAAGAGATATTCGTCCTTAGAGAATATTCCGGGTTAAGCTACCATGAAATAGCGCATATCCTTGGAGTTGACGAAGGAATAGTTAAAGGAAGATTATTTAGAACAAGGCAAAGGCTTATTGATAAAATATCAAAACTTGTGAGGTAAATATGAATTGCATTAAAAATAAAGAAATGATTCAGTTGTATGCCGATGGAGAACTGGAAAAAAACAAGGAGTCCTATATATTTGATCACCTTGCGAACTGTGAAGAATGCCGGTTGTTTTTTAGAGCCTTAAATGCTGTATCATCCTCTCTAGTTAAAGAAGAATTCCCTCCAGTATTAGAGAAACAGATTTTCAGTTCACTTATTGAAAAAGAAAGAAAAAACGAAAATAACTTTTTTAAGAAAATATTTGTCCCGGTATTTTCTTATGCAGCAATATTACTTTTTCTAATTGCAGGTGTATTCATTTATATAAAAATGAATGAATATAAAAGCGAAATGGCTGCTGTAAATCAACAAATAAAGTATCAATCCCAAACAATTGAATTATTGTACAATTGTCTCACACCCACCATTGTACATCCAAGTTATAATCGGGAAATAATTATTAAAGCGAAAATGTGAGGTTTAAAATGAATACATTAAAACTGTGCGTATTGTTTATAATTTTGGCATTATTTATTTCAAGTTGTGAAAAAGGAAGAAAGGAAGTAGAAATTGTTCCGGATCTGGAATCGATATATATAAATCAATATAGTGTCGATGTTCCGGCTAAAGAAAAGGAAGGATTTAATGCCGAAGCGGAAAAAGATTTGACTGAGGCTGTTAAAACCCTCGATGCTGACGGACCTATTGTTTTTAATATTAATATTAGGGTGTTTATAGATGAGAATGGTAATATTGACAAAATTCGAGATATAAGTAGTGACAACCGCTTAAGTGGATATCCTGATAGTATAAAAATTTATAAGCAAAAAGATAAATTAGTGGAGGCCGTGGCTTCTAAAATAACGGATTGGCAGTTTGAACCGGCCAAAGATGGTGGGAAAAATGTTAAGTGCAGATGTGATTTTAAAGCTACTATTCTTAAAAAACAAGATGGAACTTATAAAATTGAAATATCTGAGTTTCTAAATGATATACCGGATATAATGGATTTTGTTATGGTCGATAAACAACCTCAGGTAAAAAAATCTTTTCCTCCTGCTTATCCGGAACAGGCAAAACGCGATGGTATCGAAGGTACAGTTTATGTTAAACTCTTTGTAAATAAAGAAGGTAAACCAATCAAACCGGTAGTAATTAAAAGTGATAATGAGGTTTTTAATCAATCCGCCTTAGATGCCGCAATGAATTTCGAGTTTACTCCTGCAGTAAAAGATAATAGGGATATTAGTATCTGGGTAGTTATTCCCTTCAAATTTAAATTAGATAAATAGATTACTAAATGTGAGTCTCACCTCTAAGGTGAGACTCACATTTAATGCTCACATAAGAGTTTATTCCAATCTGCGCATTATTTCCTCCCTTGAAGGCATTTCAGATTTTACTATCTTTGAAACATGTTGAAGAAAGTTTTTTTAGTAATCTTTGTTATATCAGAAATTTGCTTTGCTCAAATTGATGCAGGTAATAAATTTATGCTTGCTCAAAGTTATATACAAATTGCCCAGTTTGAAAAAGCGAAACCGATTTTGGAAGAACTCCACAAGGGTGAACCCGGTAATTATGAATATTTCCAGGCGTTGAATAATGATTATACTCAGTTGAAAGATTACGATGCCTCAATAGTCTTAATTGAAGACCGGATGAATATTTCAAACTCTGATATAAATCTGTACGGCATGCTCGGGACAACGTATTATTTAAAAGGCGACGAGAACAAGGCTTTTGAAATATGGGACAGTGCACTTGAAAAATTTCCTAATAACGAAGCCGCGTACAGGGTGATTGCTAATTATGCAATAGAAATGCGGGCGTTTGAAAAAGCTATTCAGTATTTAAAGAGAGGGCAGCACATATCAAGTAACCCCATCTATTTCGCCTTTGATCTTGCCAACCTTTATTCCATTACTATGCAGTACAAAGATGCTACCGAAGAGTATTGTATGATTTTATCCCGCAACAATGAGCAACTTGATATAGTAGAAAATAAAATATTAAGTTACATCTCTAAACCCGGTGCACTGCAAATGTCCATTCCCGTTGTAGAAAAATATTCAAGCGGTGGTCCTATTAATTTTAAATTTCTGCTTGCAAGGCTGTATGTGCAAAATAAATTATACGATAAAGCATATGAACTTTATATAGAAATAGATGAATTAGAAAAAGCACAGGGAGCTCAGTTATTACATTTTGCTCAATTCCTGTTCGGAGACAAAATCTTTAAAACGGCTTCAGAGGTTTACGAGAATGTTATAAATAATTATCCGGGTTCACCGTTAGTTTCCATTGCAAAGCTTGGTTATGCCAAAACTCTTGAAGCTCTTATGGAAGGGGAAAATGCCACAAAAGTTTATTCCTGGAAACCTTTCTATAAAGCCGGAATTGCAACATCTCCGGATGAGGAGAAGATAATTTCGGCATATCTCGAAATAACTAGAATTTATCCTCATACGGAAACAGCGAATAAAGCCTTATTGAGGATAGGTGAATTTAAGCTTAAACAGAACGAAGTGACGGAAGCTGAAAAATATTTTCAAAGTTTGATTGATGACTCTCCTCTTTCTCAATATGCTGCAGATGCATATATTAATTTAGCAAAAGTTTCGGTTCTTAAAGGTGATCTAAATGGAGCGGCATCCAATTATTTGAAAATTATTGCAAACAACAGGATTTCAATTGAAAAAAAGAATTTTACTTCATATAGACTTGCGCGGGTGTATTTCTATAAAGGTGAATTTGAAAAAACGAAAGGATACTTAAACGGAATTCTTGATAATCTTGGCAATAATTCTGCTAATGATGCATTATCACTTTCTCTTTTGATGAACACTTCCATAAATGATTCGTCTAACCTTGTGATATTTGCGCAAGCTGAACTTTTAGCGGAACAGTGTAGTTTTGAGGAAGCTGCTAAAAATTATAAAATTGTAGCTTGCGAACCGCAAAAATTTATGCTTCAAAATTTAGCAGATTTAAGGGTGGCTGAAATGGAACTTGCTGAAAATAATATAGATAGTGCATCTTCCAGGTTTAAAGAAATTGCCGATGATGTAAATAATAACATTTTTGCGGATAAAGCATTATATTTGCTGGGAAAAATTTTCCAGTATGATCTTGATAATAAGCCAAAAGCTGTTGAAACTTATGAAAATTTACTTGCGAAATTCCCAAACTCATTATATCTTGAAGAAGCAAGGGTTGAAATAATTAAATTAAGAGATAAAACGGTCGATATTGTAGAATAATGGCAAAGAAACAAAATCAAAAAATAGTAAAATGCTCATTTTGCGGCAGAGACGGAAGCGAAGTGGGCAGTATGATAGCAGGACCCGATGTTTATATATGCGATATTTGTATTAGCAGCAGCGTTGATATTTTAAAGAACAACCTGGCAGCATATACCTATAAATCAAAAAATTCCATTCTTCAAACCCCGGCTTTAATCAAAAAAACACTTGATGAGTATGTAATTGGGCAGGATAAAGCAAAGAAAGTCCTTTCCGTTGCTGTTTATAATCATTATAAGAGAATTAACTCGAAATCCGCATTTTTTGAGCTTGATGATACTGAAATCGAAAAAAGCAATATCTTATTAATTGGCCCAACCGGAGTTGGAAAAACACTCCTTGCGCAAACTCTTGCTAAAATACTGGATGTCCCTTTTGCTATTGCGGATGCTACAACATTAACCGAAGCCGGTTATGTTGGCGATGATGTGGAAACCGTACTTGTACATCTATTACAAGCTGCAGATTATAATCTTGAAAGAGCCCAAAAGGGAATAGTTTACATTGATGAAATTGATAAAATTGCCCGTAAAAGCGAGAGCACTTCTATTACAAGGGACGTATCCGGCGAAGGGGTTCAGCAGGCATTATTAAAAATATTAGAAGGCACTATTGCCGGCGTTCCACCTAAAGGCGGAAGAAAGCACCCGGAACAGAGTCTGATAAATATTAATACTAAAAATATCTTATTTATTGTAGGCGGCGCATTTGAAGGAATTGATAAAATTATTGCAGCGAGAATAAATAAAAATAGGATGGGTTTTGCGGCAGAAGGAGTAAAAAGTAAAAATGAAGATGAAGATATGCTGAAACATATTCTTCCGGATGATTTACTCCGCTTTGGTTTAATTCCGGAATTGATTGGGAGAATCCCCATTATAGCTCCTCTCCAGTCTCTTTCGGAACAAGCATTAAAGAGCATTCTGGTTGAACCGAAAAATGCCATTCTTAAACAATATAAAAAATTATTTATGCTGGAAGGTATTGAATTAGAGTTTGATCCTTTAGCAGTAGACGCCATTATTACCAGGGCGCTTGAACGTAAGACAGGCGCCAGGGCGCTTCGCTCAATTGTGGAAGACTTCATGCTTGATATTATGTATGATTTGCCGGGCCGGGAAAATATTGAAAAGTGCATTGTTACCAAAGATGTAGTTGTGCACAGCGCCGAACCGATTTACCTTGAGTCGGATAGAAAATCAGCTTAATATTGCCGCGTAAAAATATTCCTGTTGAGAAAATAGTTTACAGGGATAAACTCTCAAAGATTTATTTACGATGGTTTCGACGTATAAAATGAAAAAGATTTTTTTTATTCTTTTTTTTCTTCCATTTTTTGCTATTCCCCAATCAAAAATTTTAATTTATATGGACTTGCAGCAGACAGACCATTTAAAAGCGTATGGAGTTACATTTCATATTTTGGAACGAGGGGAAAAAGCCGACTGGCTTTTAAATTACCGGGGCGGTTCTTTCATGCTGGATTATTCGGATAGGACGGCGAATGAATGCCGTATTGAGGGTGTAGCATTCGATGTGCTGGAAACATCACAAGCAGCAGAGATATATTCTATCGTTCAAAGGGATGATAACAATATGGACGTTGTAAGATTGGAAAAAGCGCCTAAAATTGCTGTTTATGTTCCGCCAAGCTTTCATCCATGGGATGATGCCGTCACTCTTGCTCTTGACTATGCGAAAATTTCCTATACAAAAATTTGGAATGATGAAATCCTCCGCGGTGACTTATCCAAGTATGATTGGATTCATCTGCACCATGAAGACTTTACAGGTCAATATGGAAAATTTTATGCAAGCTTCAGTAATGCGCAATGGTATATAGACAGCCAGCTTGAATATGAAGGTGACGCAAAGAAAAACGGATTTAAGAAAGTCTCTGAAATGATGAAAGCCGTAGCGTTGGATATTAAAGATTATGTTGGACAAGGAGGCTTTCTTTTTGCAATGTGTTCGGCAACCGACACTTTCGATATTGCTTTAGCTGCAGAGCATACCGATATATGCGCTCAAATGTTCGATGGTGATCCTGCCGATCCTGATGCGCAAAGTAAATTAGATTTTTCAAATACACTTGCCTTTACTGATTTTAAGCTTGAAATGAATCCGTATGTGTATTCTTTCAGTGATATCAATATTCAACCGAATGAAATTGGAGACAAGGCTAATGATTATTTTACCTTGTTTGATTTTTCAGCAAAATACGATCCGGTTCCATGTATGCTTACACAGGATCATGTAAATGTAATAAATGGGTTTATGGGACAAACTACGAGCTTTCACAAAGCGGTAATTAAAAAATCTATTATTATCTTAGCAGAGCGTCAGGGTACGGACCAGGTAAAGTATATTCACGGTGATTATGGCAGAGGTACATTTACATTTTACGGCGGTCATGATCCCGAAGCGTATCAGCATCTTGTTGGCGATCCGCCAACCGATTTGTCTTTGTATAAAAACTCACCCGGCTACCGGTTAATCTTAAATAATGTATTATTTCCGGCAGCTAAACCTAAGAAACAGAAAACTTAAATTGTGTATAATTTCTAACATAAACCTACGGCATTTATGAAATACATTAAGATCAAAAACCTATTTAATAAAATTCCTATAGGAAAAATTGTTTGTGTCGGAAGAAATTATGCAGAGCATGCAAAGGAATTGGGAAATGAAATTCCTGAAAGACCTATAGTATTTTTAAAGCCGCCTTCTTCGGTTATTTATTCGGGAGAAAAAATTATCTATCCAACTTTTTCAAATGAAATGCAGCATGAGGTGGAGCTGGTTCTTTTGATAGGCAAAAAAATAAAAGATGCCGATGAAAAAGCGTCGGATGAAGCAATTGCCGGGTATGGCGTCGGGTTGGATATGACTCTAAGAGATATTCAGAATGAATTGAAAAAGAATGGACATCCATGGACAATAGCCAAATGTTTTGATACGTCGGCAGTCCTTTCTGATTTTATTTTGAAAAATGATTATGCCTTAACTTTAAACGAAGAAATTTCTCTTGTTATCAATAATGAAAACAGGCAATGTGAAAAATTAAAAATGATGTTGTTTCCACCGGCTGAATTGGTGCAATATATTTCATCACTTATGACTTTGGAAGAAGGCGATTTAATTTTTACAGGCACGCCCAAAGGGGTTGGTAAAGTGAAAAAGGGAGATAAATTATTTGCAAGAATTGATAATATCGCAGAATTGAGTTGTATAGTTGGGTAAATATCTTTTGCGTAACCTGAGTTATTTATTTAAAAAACCCAAAGCTTTCTTGATTAGCTCCTCGATTGTGCAGTCTGGGTTCTCTCTTAAAATTTCTCTAACCACAGTTTCTGCCGTTTTCGAATTATATCCAAGTGTCCCTAATGCAGCTACAGCTTCATTTTTAATGCTATAGGATATTTCAGTTGCATCACCGGCGGCAATATTGCTCACTTTAGTTCCGAGTTCAAGAACTAATCTCTCCGCTGTTTTTTTGCCTATGCCGGGGACAGCAACTATCCGAGAGATATCGGATGATTGAATAGCTCTTTTAAGATCGTCGGTTCTAATTCCCGAAAGGATACTTAACGCAATCTTGGGGCCTATTCCGTTTACTGAAATAAGAAGTTCGAACATTTCTTTTTCCGTTTCAGTTGAGAAACCGAAAAGTGTAATTGAATCTTCTTTTACACTGGTATGAATAAACAAAGATGCGAAGTCTTTGCCTGAAATTTTTTCAAAAGTATTTATAGAAATGTTTACCAGGTAGCCAACCCCGTTTACATCAAGTAAAATTTTTGTTGGTTTTGATGAAATTATTTTTCCTGTTAGATAGCCAATCATATTTCGATTTAGAATAAATTATTAAATAAAGTAAATATTTCTAATATAGAAATTATAATTTTTAGATACTACATTCTATATTATTTCAACTCAATATTTATAACGGGAAATATTTCCTGATTGGTATTCTTTATTTAGTGAGGCTCACCTCAAAGGTGAGTCTCACATTAATTCGCTTATTTCAAATACAGACCTCTTTTTATTCGAAATAAAGTTACCTGTCCGTAACGTGTAGAAATAATACCGCTTTTCTCAAAGGCGGGTTAAATATAATTACACTTCAAATATCGTCCGGTATTGAACAATATCGTTCGCTTATGAACAATTCTAACCTTTGGCTAAAATATTTAAAAATTGATTTATATTTAAAATATTTCTTAGCATTTAAATATTTGTAGTATTTTTAGGTATTACATTTGATTTAATTAATATTATACCAAAAATTTATTTAGGCACACAAATTGCACTAAGTAAGAGCAGCAACGGCAAACTCTGTTAAATCATTGAAGTATGAATGAATCTTCGTTAGTAAAATTTAGACGGAAGAAGTGAAGGAAGTTCAATGCGGCAAATAAAAATTTGCTTGTTTATAGTTATATCGTTCATCGCTTCGGGATTAAATGGTCAGACCCGGACAAATCTAGCTACTTTTGCCGTTAGCGAGGATTTGTTGATAACAAAGCTCCAGGATTCTGTCTATATCTTTACACATTCATTCCCATGGGCTTCAAATGGTATGTTTGTTCTTTTACCGGATGGCAAGGGACTTCTTATTAATACGCCATGCGAAAATTCAGGTACCGAATCTCTTCTCGGCTGGATCGGGAAAAACTTCGGTAATCTGAATCTAACGGCCATCGTAACAGGCTTTCACCAGGATAACTTGGGCGGCAATGAAGTGCTCCTTTCGAGAAAGATTCCGGTTTACGGCTCGGATCTTACCGCCGAACTTGTGAAGAATAAAGGCAATGAGTTTAAGAATCTGTTATTAAATTCGGTATCTTCGCCCCGGTATAAGAGATTTTATGAGGCCTACAGAAAATTAAATTTAATTCCACCTGACCGGCTATTTCCGATTAATGAAGGGTTGAAACTTAGTTTTGGCGATGAACTTGTTGAAGTCTATTTCCCGGGCGAGTCCCATACTAAAGATAATACGGTTGTTTATTTTCATAAGAGGAAAATACTTTTCGGCGGATGCATGATTAAAGGTCTCGAATTCGACAATCCGGGCTTTACTGTATAT
>Ga0116130_1000119_pt1 | contig 47454 bp, 43 predicted proteins | sample June2015DPH_17_5_FD_89733 | JGI IMG/M metagenome (GOLD analysis project Ga0116130, IMG submission 89733) | Peatland microbial communities from SPRUCE experiment site at the Marcell Experimental Forest, Minnesota, USA - June2015DPH_17_40 | ecosystem: Environmental > Terrestrial > Soil > Wetlands...
CCCTCAGTATGCGAAAAGGCGAAGCGAGTGCGCACTTCGAGAATGATCCGGACACTCCGAACCCTTGGCTACCGAGTCGAACCTGCAGTAATTCAGGCATGAGGAGAGATTTTCGACCCTGTTGATGTTCGTTGGCGAGTGATCGACGCTATTCGCCGGTGCCACACGTGCAGATGCCTGGAGCGTTTGCCACGAGGAATCCGCATAGGCCTTGCAGTACCGCTGACTGGGTTGAAGGAAGCGCCACGACATCGAACGGCGATTCAGTGGAAGTGATCGTATTTGCCGCTTGAAGCTGCAAGTGGGTTCCCCATGCAACCAGCTCCCCCGCTGGGTAAGCATTGGTTGCATCGCAGGACTGATTACCTACACTTGATGCGGAGACAATCTCGATTACGCCGGCTTGTGGTGTGATACCGGTGGCGGGATGACTCGTCAGGTCATTTTGCACAGATAGGGTCCGTATGCCATCCGACGATATCGAACATCCACAGCACTCGGTCATCTCCTGCCGTGCGTCGAAGACATAGATCATCGCGCAGAGCGTGCCGCCTGTCATTCCGACGTTGGAGACCTGGACGGTTGCATCCGGATTTGCAAGCGAGTTATTGCTGAAGTAGTTCAGCAGCAGCTGCGGCATCACTGTAATTTTTGCTGATCCCGTTTGTCCGTTGGAGCTGGCCGAAACTGTGGCGGAGCCGACTGCGTTCGCGACCGCGACTCCCGCAGGGCTGATGCTCACCGTCGAAGAATTCGCGGAGGACCAGGTTGCTGACTTCGTGAGATCTTGAGAGCTACCGTCACTGAAGATCCCGTAGGAGGTGAGTTGTTTGCTCGTCCCCAGCACCACGGAGGAATTCGATGGGGCCACCGCGAGCGATACCATGACGGCGGGCGACACGGTTAGAGTGTCACTTCCACTCATCGAAGCAAAACTCGCGATCACGGTCGCAGAACCCGCCGCCTGAGCCGTGAACGTTCCAGTTGGGCTCACGGTTGCTATGTTAGGTGGGGCAACGGACCATATCGTCGTGCCCGTGACGTTCTGCTGAGTCCCGTCGCTGAAGACGGCAATCGAACTGAGCTGTTGCGCGCTGCCCTTGGGAACCGAGACACCCTGCGGAGTCAGTGCAATGGACACCAAAACGGCCGGCGACACGTTCAGTGCTCCACGTCCGGTTAATGAAGCCGAGGAGGCGGTGATCGTGGCAGAACCGATCGCCTGAGCTGTGACCATTCCAGCAGCGCTCACGATCGCAATGCCGGATGGGGCGATGGACCAGGTCGCCGAGTTCGTAATGTTCTGCTGCGAGCCATCGCTGAAAGTAGCGATGGCATTGAGCTGTTGCGCTGCGCCCTTCGCAACCGAGACCGTCTGCGGATTAACCGCGATTGAAATCATAACTGCCGGCGAAACCGTAAGACTGTCGGAGGCCGCGACTGTGCCCGATCTTGCCGTGACCGTGGCGCTGCCGCTTAGTTTGCCCCACACGAGTCCGGATTGGCTGATGCTCGCGACCGAAGGAGGCGCGCTCGCCCAGGAAACGGTTTGCGTTAGGTCCTGCTTGGTACCATCACTGAACACGCCGGTCGCAGTAAATTGTTGACTCTGGCCTAAGGCAAGGGAAGGCGCTACGGGCGAAATCAAAATTGAGACTAGCGTCTTATTGGCAGGGAGGGCACCCATACCTGCAGGCATGCCACCACATCCCGACAGGGTGGCTGCGAATGAAAGCAGGAGGGCAAGGCGTATGCGCGCGGATGCGCCGCGCGAAGTTTTTCCCGCGCCTGCAAGTCCCATGCTTCACCGCCTGATGAATGACCCCAATCTGGAGGAGGGATGACTGGGGAACGCTCGATGGAGACGCTCACTATACGCTGGGAGTATTCTATCAGTAATTCTCCTTTATAGCTAGCCCAAAAGTAGTAACAATTAGGCATTAGGCAGTGAAACCACCCAAAATTGCCTGTTTGATCCTGCGGATGCCTTTGCGACGCTCAGATTAGAAATTGCAGTCCAGAGAGATAGTTATTGCCACGGATCTTGGGCTTCCTAGTCCAGCGGACGAGCAAGAGGGTGGGAATTGGAACGGGAACCTCAGCCGCGGACATTTCGCAGCGCAGGAGGGAGGACTGTGAGATCGGCTGTTGACTCAATAGGCAAAGGCCGCCTCTGCTCAGGTTCTGCGCTCGCCCGAGAATCGGCGTCATGGAATTATGGGTGGAATCGAAGGGAGGAACGGGGTTAACCTCGATCTCCAAAGTCTGTGGGAATCGAGGATGTCTCCTGCGCTCTACATCGTAAGATCGCATGACAGACTGCGATGTTACGTGACTGCGACCTGAAGTAAAGTCCTCAAATGGATTAGTTCCCCACGCCTAACTTTTGGACCTGAGGCTGGCTAGAGAGGCCCAACAATTCTTCCAACGATTCCGGAGCGTGTGGAGACGCCCATCTTCACCATAACCAGGCGTAAGAAAGCCTTTACAGTGTTTGGGCTGATGTCCATTCGCGCGGCGATTTCTTTGCTGGTGAGGCCCTGCAGCAGCAATTGGACAGTTTCCTGTTCGCGAACGGTCAGATCAAATTCCTGGGAGAGCTGCGATAAAGCCGACGAGCGCGATGAATAACGCTCTAATATGAGTACAACGAGGCTGCCTTTATCCGTGGAATCTAGATGAAAGACCCGACAATTGTATCGGCGATTGCCAGACCTGAATTCTTTGACGAATTCCAGAGAGTCTCTGGATTGTCGATTGACCAAACTGAAACGGATCTTATCCGCCAAAAAAACGCTAACCCGCTTCACCTGTTCCGCTAGATTGGGAAACGTAAGAATCGCGATTGCCTGCTGATTGCAGGCGATAGGACTCAACTTGGAGTCCAGGATTAGGAACCCAGGATCAGAGATCCCAATGGTCATGGCCTACTCCTTGTGATCTTGAGGACTCTCTCGCCATTGCTTTCGACTTCGTGGTCCACAGACGAATCCTCTCTTGTCAACAACAATTGCTAGACGTGACGCTCACCTGCGCTTGAGCCGTTCACACGGACTCGGCATGCGCGAAAAACAGCTGACGACGTCTAGGCTATTGGGATTAACCGGGTTTGTCAGCAGCGAAGGGGAGTTAAGTACGCCACCAGCGAACCGGTAGGGGAGAAGCGAGTAAGTTTCCCATTGAATTGGCCTATTGTCAAGGCAATGGCGACGCACCGATCAAGAAATCCTTAGGAATTTCGGTGAGGGAAGTGGGCTCCAAGCGACTACCACAAATGGACTAAGCCTTCTTGCCCTGGAGCCAAAAGCCGCGGAAAGCAGTGGAGCACCTGGGAAGCGATTCTTGCGGACTAGCCAAAATGACTAGCACATGGGTAGTATTGCGGCAGCCGAGACGGTTGGTTAAGCTAGCGTCGTTCCGAACTCCGCCCCCCAGGCTTTGTCGAGAACAGATCGTCCGGCAAAAAGGCAATTTCGGCAGCAGAAGTTTTTTTGTCGAGTAGGTGCACGAGGAACTACTCCCTAAGGACTAGCTCTCACACCTAGTGTTTCAGACTAAGCCACGTGGGTAATTGTAAAGAACTTGCAAAAGATAGACAGTTCCGCAAGCGCGCTCATAGCTGATCCTCCCCACAGCGGCCGAGACGCCACCACAAAAGAAGAAAAAGTACAGGAGGATGTATAAAATGAAGATTGGAACCTTGCTGTTTTCGGTACTGGCCATCACCCTGATGCTAGGGCTCGCCTCAGGAAACGCTGTGGCTCAAAACGTTGGGGACAACAGCGTCTATTTCACCACCTATTTTGCCAATAACATTCCCGCGGCTCCGGATGCAACCGTGCGCTTCATCAATGATGGCGACACAGGCGGAAATCTGTGGGCGTCGATCTACGTCTTTGATGACAGCGAAGAGTTGACTCAATGCTGCAGCTGCGAAGTAACGCCCGATGGTCTGCTTTCGGAGTCCGTGAAGAACCAGCTCACGAAGTATCCGATCCGGGGCATCGTGCCGCCACGCGGCGTCATCAAGGTCATTTCTTCTTCGACCGAATCTGATGTCTACACCAACTTCGCACCCAACACACCGACCGCTGGTCTGCGTGGCTGGGCGACCCACATCCAGAGCGTTGCCAACAGGTATCCGTACGGGCCGGCAGCTTACTCCCAGACGGAAACAACGTTCGCCGATTCGAACCTCGCAGCTGGTGAGAAGTCCCTGTTGGAGCAGCTCTGCTACTTCGACAACCTGCTCAGCGGCTCGCCCTGCACCTGCACGCTCAAAGATTACAACTTCTAGTCTTTGGACTTGAAAGGGCAGTGCGGCAAGGTTGAAACAGTTCCTCTGGGATCTGTTCAGCCGAGCCAAACAGAGAAACATCCCGGACGCCGGGGCTATGACCGGTGTCCGGGTTTTGATTTTTCTCATGTTCTAATTGCCACGCAACCCATCTCGTGTTCTAATACTCCACAGCTCTCCTCCCCCCTAAACCAACGATCGAAACTTCTTAACGAGGGGAAATTCCACAATGTTGACCAAGCAGACTCTGATTGGGCTCGGACTGGGGATCGCTCTGTTTGCTTTTTCGGTTCCGGCCATAGGCCAGGCTGACTCCAACGTAGTAGCTGAGATTGCCGGCCGCAAGGTGACGGCAGACGAGTTGGAGTACAAGCAAGCAGGCAAACTGCTTCAAGCCAAATATAAGTACTATCTTGCAGAGCGCGACGCGCTCGATCAATTCATTGATGATCAGTTATTGGAAATGCAGGCGAAGAAGGAAGGCATAACCCTGGATGAGTTATTCAAGCGTCACGTCGCGATCAACGTCCCCGAACCGACAGAGGATCAGCTCCGGTTCTACTATGAGGGGGTGCAAACTGAAGAGTCTTACGAGTCGGCGCGACCCCACATCATTGAGACGGTACATCAGCTGCGCACGAAAAAGGCACGAGACGCATACATCGCCGACCTCAGAGGGCAATATGGCGTCGTAGTTGAGCTGAGCCAGCCGAGCGCTCATGTCGAGGTCGGGAATGCTCCCCGGCTTGGCTCCGAGACCGCTCCGGTCCAGATTATCGAGTTCGCGGACTATGAGTGCCCCTACTGCCAAAAAGTAAACGAAGATCTCGTTCGACTACGGGAGCAATTCGGAACTTTCGTGTCGGTGGTTTACAAGGATTTTCCGCTTCCGATGCATCCCCTAGCGGCAAAAGCCGCAGAAGCCGCGCGCTGTGCGGGCGACCAAGGGAAGTTCTGGGAGTTTCATGACTCTTTGTTTGAAACCAAGAAGATTGAACCTTCCCAGCTGAAAGAGGAGGCTCGCGCGCTGAAGCTCGACGGCGCACGTTTCGATCAATGCCTTGACAGCGGCGCACAAGCTGCCCCGGTAAAGAAGGATGCCCAGGAAGGCCTGCGGCTCGGATTGCAGGGTACGCCGAGTTTCTTCATCAATGGTCACTTTATGAGTGGCGCCATCGGTTACGCGAAACTACGGGAAACGGTGATGCAAGAATTGGGTCCCACCGTAGCCAAGAAGCAGAAGCAGAACGCCGCACTGGTGCCGCCTGACGGCACCGTGAAGAAGTAGAGCGTTGCAGAGCCCCCCCAATGCTGCTCGCCTACGCCACAAGACTAGAGCGGTCGCTGGTGGGGAGCGTGGGGCGACTACCTTAGTGTTTCTTCTTATCGGATTGTGGGCTGGCAACGGATCCAGCGATCTTGAAGGCGGCCACGCTCATGCAGAAGGTGTCCCCCGCCTTCCCCCCGGTGAGAATGGGTTGATAGGTGCCTGGTGGCGCGTTGAGTATATAAGCGTAAGAAGGCTTAAATACCCAAGGCGCCGGAGTTACTCCGGTTGGATAAGGAGCCGTCGAAAAGAAACGAGCGACAATAAAATCTGTTGCCGTCGTTGTAATTTTGGGCCCAACCTCTTGACCTCCGCTATTTGCAATCCCACTGCTTAGCTGCTCGCCGTCTCCATCCAGTACCGACGTTGACGTCAAGTTTGAAACTTCAAGAAATGAATTGAGACTAGCTTTCGTGTGACTGGATAAATGGAACTGCAGCTCGGATACTCCTGGATTGCAATTCTCACAGTACCAAATATCAAGCAGCCCCTCCGGACAGGATGACCTTGCACCGGAAGCCAGCTTGTAAGTGTTGCCTCCCGCGGGCGCATTGTCGGTGACGCTCAAGACCTTTACGCCGGGAGTAAGTTCTAGCGGCATTCCGATAAGCGTACTTCCCTTAGCAGTTGGCTCGAGGTCCATGTCTGAGGTCGTCGCTTCTCCGGCGCTGATCGCGGCAAACTGCTGAACTACGGTTTGAGCTGATAACTCAACTCCTCCACACAGTAGCAACAGCAGTAGAAATTGTTTCTTCATCATCTTCTGTCCCCTTCGATCACCGAGGTGATATGGTTCTGGTTCCTTCGACCTGGAATGGCCATGAAAAAGCCAAAATAGGGGAGTCCTTCCTACGAACGTTGCCGTTTTCGAGTCTGGGGTGAGCTATCCCGTTACTGATCTTCCGCTTGAATCTTGATCTGTGACCGATCGGCGGCCAAGATGAAGGGCGCGAAAGTGGGCTGCATATTGATCTTGCCGGTTACGCATACGCGCTTGCCCTGATAGGCGGCAATGACCTCCTGCGGTCCTCCAGTTTGCGTACCAAATGCCACGAAATAGAAGATAGGATTCGGTTGGGGCTCATCAATATCGAAGCTTACGGGCTTGCCGCGGCCCGCGATGCCATACTTGGGAATCTTGTTGTCTACGGCCTTTCCGCATACGGTGGCCATCTCGCCGACGTGGCTCTTGGCGTCGGCCGGGGCTACGCGCGGGGGCGGCGCGCTTGGAGCGCTGGCAGCATTTTGAGCAAACGACAGGCTCGTCAAGAAAAGCATTACGATCAGTGTCTTCATATTTATCATGTTCCAATCCGTTGATTTGGTTTGGCCCGAAAGCCAGCAGATTCAGGAAATCGGGGATATCCGGCCGATCCTCCCGGCCAACATCTAAACTCAAATACCGCAGTCCGTCAATTCCACTTTTGGTTCAGAAGAGCGGGACTGGTGGCGAGTCATATAGTCCAAGATGCTAGGTCCTTTGACTAAGCCAGCTGGAGGATTGTTTAAATCGATACGAAGCTTTATTCGTAGAAAGACGACTTCACCCAACCGCCGCTTGGGAATGAAGTTTGTGTGTGCAGCGACTAAGACGATTTAGTCCTGGATAAAGGCCCTCCCCCGCGGCCGCCATCAGCCGCTCTAGCGACTGCGCTTCTTGGCGTCCAGGGGGACTGGTTGGCTACTCCGACATCCACTCGCTACCGCCGCCGTTCGATCGTTCCGCCCTGTTGCAAAATAAATCAGCCAGACCTTCTGAGGCTAAACCGCATCTTAATTTTTCTCACAACGTTCCTGGTCTCGAGTCTATTGGTGTTTGCGCAAGCGGACGGACCGCAATCGGCTTCGTCGGCGACCGTGCCACGGCTAATTCGGATCCAGGGAACCGTGCAAGATGAAACCGGGAAGCCGCTCGCGGCGAGCACTGGGATCACGTTTAGCCTCTACAAAGACGAGAATGATCAGGCAGCCATCTGGCAGGAAAACCAGAACGTGATGCTCGACTCAGCGGGCCGTTATAACGTGCTGCTGGGAGCGAGCAATGAGGGAGGCTTGCCGCTGGAGATTTTCTCGGCTGGAGATGGGCGCTGGTTGGGCGTTCGCCCCGACGGGCAAGCCGAGCAGCCGCGGATCCTGTTATTGAGCGTGCCTTATGCGTTGAAGGCGGCAGACACGGAAATGTTAGGAGGCAAACCAGCTTCAGCATTTGCCCTCGCGGGTAGCCAATCCACCTTGGTTGAGCCAGCCTCCGGCGCTCCAGTGGCCTTCGCGGCTTCATTGCCTATCTCACAGGCACTGAACGGTGGCACTGTCGCGCTCCCGATGGGTTTGTCGCCGCAAACGACCTGCTCGATTACCAGCGATGGATCTGCGACCGCGAACCAGATCTCCAAGTTCACCAGCGCGTGCAACATTGAAAGTTCGGCCATCTTCGAATCGGGCGGCAAAGTAGGGATCGGAAATACCAACCCCGCCGGCATGCTGGATGTTTCGGGGGCGGCCTTCATTCGAGGCACACTGTCAGCTTTAGGAGGCACAACTATGCCTCCGGTGAGCGCAGCCACGACGACGGAATCATTCGCTTCTGCACCTCTGGACCTTCAGGCTTCCGTGTTCAATACAATAACCCCGGGGCCGGTGACGTACGACTTTCGCTGGCAGGCGGATGGCGTGGGAAATGACTCTGCGAAGACCTCAGCAACCCTCAACCTGCTGTATGGCACCAGCGGAGTTTTCAACCAGACTGGGCTGTCCGTCGCCGGAAATGGCATTCTTATTTTTGCCCCCGGACAGACTTTCCCTGGCACCGGCACTGGGACCGTAACCAACGTCGCTACAGGTGCGGGTCTCACGGGTGGACCAATCACAAAGACCGGGACGATCAGTATTCCCGCTGCGGGAGTGACCAATGCGATGCTGGCCAATTCCTCGGTCACGGTGAAGGCCGGAACAGGATTATCGGGTGGGGGTACCGTGGCGCTCGGTGGCACGGTTTCGCTTTCGAGTATGGCAACAGGAACGGTTACCAGCGTCAATACTGGCGCCGGTCTGAGCGGCGGACCCGTCACTACCACTGGGACGATCAGTATTCCTGCCGGCGGGGTAACGAACACCTTGCTGGCGAACCCTTCCATTACGGTGCAGGCGGGGTCGGGATTGTCGGGCGGAGGAACCGTAGCTCTCGGTGGGACGGTCACACTTACAAATTCGGCTCCCAGTTCGGGCGGGACGGTTGCCAATGTTAGTACAGGCGCCGGTCTGTCGGGCGGTCCCATCACCAAGACTGGCACGATCAGAATTTCTGCCGGGGGAGTAACGAATAGCTTGTTGGCAAATCCCTCGGTTACGGTGAAGGCCGGAACAGGATTATCGGGTGGAGGAACCGTAGCGCTCGGCGGAACGGTAACGCTCGCTGGCAATTTTTCGGGCACGACAGATGGCATCGCCTACTTCTCGAGTCCCGCGAGTCTGATTTCGACACCTGCCCCGACCAACGGTCAAATCCTGATCGGATCGAGTGGCAATGCTCCGGTGCTCGGCACGCTCACCGCGGGCCAGAATATAAGCATTACGAACGACCCAGGATCGGTCACAATTTCGGCGACGGGCGGGGGCGGGAGTCCGACATTGCCATTCTTTATTACCGGCGCAGCACGCACCGGAGCGACGCAAGCTTTGGCTCAAAATGCCACCAGGCTTTGGGGATTCCTTTTGCCCTACAACGTGACTACGACCGAAGTAACCTACGACATACCAGCCGTAGACAATACGGCAAACAATTACGATCTCGGTATATACGATGGTTCGGGGAATCTCTTGGTGGATATTGGGCCGACGCCGGGAACTGTGTTCGCATCGGCGAAGGGATTCAAAACACTGAACTGGGTTCAAGGTTCCACCAACCTCGTGACCGGTCGATACTATCTGGGACTTACGACGAATTGCGCGAGCGCTTGTGCCCAGATTGAAGCTGCGTCGTCCAACGTAAGCTTTGCCGCCAACGCCGCGGCTGGAACGTCAAAAGGCGGGGCTTTGCCCGCCACGGCGCCGCCACCCTCCGATACTTGGGCTATCGCCTATCAGCCAACCGTTGTGATTCACTGATCTCGCTGCGCTGGGAAATCCTCGGTAAGGCTGAAAACGCTTTCGCGGAAAAGCTACCGCTAAGCTCAATGCGATTGCTGGTCCCGGCAGATGTAATCCCGTTAGGTTGACCGAGGCATTCGCGCCGCCGCGTCGATCGCTATCTTTTCCTTTATTCCGGAGTCTCGGCCGTGTCCGGCGGTGGTGGCGCGTTCTGCGGTGGCGCAGACGTATTCTGTTGCGGAGGTGGAGGTGTATTCACTTGTGGCGGCGGAGCCGGAATCTGCCCTTGCTCCTGTTGCTTTTGTCTAATCTGCTGGGCCAGGTCCCGCATCATTTGCCCGAGAGCTTCAGGTGCGACGGGATCCTTGGGTGCTTCAATAGGAACGATCGGAATGTCCCGGGTCAACGGCACGGAAGCGGAGACGGGAGGCTTATACAGAAACGCGTTTGAAGGGGCCTCGCTTGCGGCAACTGCCGGCGCGGCGGCTTGATCAGCCTGTGCCAGTTGAGGCTGAGCGGAAGGCTCTGCGTTGGTCAAAATCATGCGTTGCAGAGTGCCCGGGTTACCTGGTGATCCCAACATCACGTAATTGAATCCCGACCCATTCAGCAGGGTTGTCAGGACGTCTCGAACCGGCCCGGGACCTATCGTCGCAGACATGCGCTCAGCGGCGTGGTCATTGGGAAATTCGATTACCGCGCCCGTGGCCAGGCTCACTGCTCGCAGCAAATCTCTCATGGTTGTGTTCTGCGCACTAATAGCAAGCTTGCCGTTCAAATAGGTGACTCTCGGATTGCTCGATGGAGAAGCAGGTCGAGTCTCGACTATGGCCGAAGATTGACCAAGGACAGCTGGAGTGAAGAGTAACCCGGCTGAGAGAAGCATCAGAAAGCGAATTGGAACTGTGCGAGGCATGGCAGACACGTCTAGTTACGAGGGGAAGTGGATCTAGGGTAGATCATCCACGGTTCTGGCACAAGAGGGCGGATGGACGAGCCGTTCAGGTTAGGCCGATTGACTAGTCCATAAGTAGTAGATAAGTAAGGAAACGGAAGGGTTACCGTCCGTCTTGACAACTCGTCCAAGAGATGTCAAACTCGCGTTGGTTTTATCTCCCCCGAAAACAGCATTCGTCAAATTCCAGAATAGACTTTCCAACCGGCCTAACGTTTGAGCCGTACGCCCAACGGCGTAACCCCTGGATGGATATTCGGAAGCGAACGTTTGCGGTTGAGTTTCTTCACTCGAATCTGCCAACCAGTCGCCAATTCCAGGACTGGTTCGACACCCCCCCGGCTTTGAATGTCTACTTTGATCTTGAACTCCGGCGTAGAAGTTAAGTCCTCGGTCATAGGTTCGCTCCTCAGGACCCGCGGGCCAGAGGACGATAGGAGCACGTTGCTATGTCTGTCACCAACTCGGAACCTGGGTTCTTGTTGATGGATGAAAAATTTCATCCACTGGCTACCAATGAAAACGCGGTACAGATCCTGACATTCCCCGACGGTTCGGGAAAGATTAGGCATCTGCAGCTATTTCTCCGCGACAAAATTCGTTATGGTCTAATCAATCACCAATCCAAGGACCTGGAATTCGTTCGACAGTATCAGTCCGGCAGACGTCGCTACGTATGCCGCTCTTTCCAGCTTTACTCGGATCTGTCGGAAAATCATCCGGTGGCGATCGTTCTCGATAGAAACTCATCGGGCATCACGATGACGAGCGACCTCATCGCGCAATTCGACATCACTCCCCGAGAGCAGGAAACGGTCCAACTTCTTTTGCAGGGACTCACTAGCAAAGAGATTGCGAAGCGTATGAATATCAGTCCAAATACCGTGAAGGCTTTTCTCCGGCTGGTGATGGTGAAGATGGGAGTGTCGACGCGTTCAGGGATTGTGGGCAGGTTTGCGCGATCGGGGGCGCCCAGTCCCGGAGAACGGTCCGCAAACCAAAGTAACATTTTTCAAGAACTGGCCCATCCGAGCGATTTACGCCAATGAGGTCTCGGTGAGATCATAAGAAGCGGTGAAATGGGCTCAAGACTGAAGAGGATTTCTACGTTTCCTTAAGTCGTCAAAATTACGGCGTGCACAAAGCCGCCGCATCAAGGTGCCAGTGAAGTCTAGACGTCTATTCCGGGCCGAGCACAAAATCTCTACAGCTGCCTCGTATCCTAACTTGGCGAACGGCGTGCCCAACGATTCGAATCCTTCCGATGAAACGCCCGCTTCGCCGATACGTCCAACGGCACTCCCCCACGGAGGCAAGTTCGACAGACACGTGCGAGAAAGTAAGAAAACTGACCAGGTAATACGGGCAGACGCTGCTATCGACCTGGTGCTGGAACAAATCGTCTATCAAACCCGGCTCTCCACTTGTGCGACCGGAGCCTTCATCGGTTTAACCCGAAATGGCGCGACGGTTTACCGTGCCCTGAACGGGGCGACGTCCGCCGAGTTTGTTGCCTATCTACGCCGCGATCCGCGAATGGTGGATGCTTGCCTGCGCACCTCGTCGATGCAGCATGTTCATAATTCCGACAACTCCACTGAACTTGATGTCTCGGTTTGCCGGAGTGTGGGCGCTCGTTCAATTGTGCTTTTCCCAGTGCTGAACGAAACTTCAGAGAGATTAGGCGTCCTCTGTGCCTTTTCCCCGCAGGCCGACGCATTCGCAGCTGGCGATCTGGTGAAAATACAATCGCTGTCACATCGCGTCGCGGACACGATTGCGCGAGTGAATGAATTTGTTGGCGACTTAGCGGGCAATTTCCCCGCCCCGGCGCAGGCTGACGGCGAGAGACGAGCGCGCGTTCCTGCAGGTAGAAAAGCCGAAGGGGTCATTCTCGCTATGGGACCGCGCACGTGGCTGACGGCCGCTCTGATCATAGGAATTTCGCTTCTCGTCGGCTGGGAGCTCACCCGAACTACAGTCCCGCGTGCCAGGATACACGCAGCAGCAAGGAATTCGGCCGTGGTCGCGCCACAGTCTTCGGCACCTGTACCAATTCCCGCCGCTCCTGCGTTGCCAGTGACTGACCCCGCAAACCCGGCGGCGACCGTCCCGGTTCCGCCCAAAACTTCAAAGCCTGTGTCGGTTCGCGCCAAGCAGGCTGGGCCTGATTTGGAGATTGAGGAAGCGCCTGACAATGATGCTTCAGGAATCGTGTTGTTTGAAGGCAAAGAAGCCAAGCCAACATCGACGAAGTCGAATGATTTGGCCGAAAAGAGGGTTTCCGATTCCTCAATCCCGGATGTCCTTCGAGAGCAAGCGGCCCTCGATCGTCTCGTAAACCGCGTGGAGCCTGAATATCCGGACGAGGCTAAAGCGCGCCACGTGCAAGGGCAGGTGGTGCTCGACGTTCTGGTAGGCAGGGATGGAAGAGTCGAGAGGCTGAGTCTTGTGCAAGGAGATCCTGGGCTTAGGACCGCCGCTAGCGATGCCGTGAGGCAATGGCGATTCAAACCCTTAGTTCACAACGGACGCGCCTCGAGTTTTGAAACTCACGTCACATTAACCTTCGCTCTGCCATGAGACCACTGTTGCATCGGCGCCAAGAACGAAAAGCAGGCGATCTACTGGTGTGTTCCGTCGCCACCCTGTTCGCGGCCGTTTCCCTGTTTATCTTTCCCGTTTTTCTGCTGGGCCGCGGAGGGTTGAATCAGGGACCACAAGGAGTTCCTCGCGGTTCCCAGACTCCCGCGACAATCGTTCATCTAAAACTCTTGCTGGACGATGGCCCGCCTGCGATTGAAATTATCACCACCGCTCCGGTAACGCCAACGATCAGCAAATTAGACGGACCTCCGCGTTTGGCGATCGATTTGCCGAATACCAACATGTCGGTGTCTCACAAAGAAGTACCGGTGCAGGGTGAGGATGTGAGCGGGGTGAGTCTCGAACTGAGTGCCACGAATCCGCCGTTGGTCCATGTGGAAGTCGATTTACGCAAGCCGATGGATTACACGTGGGAAGGAGCCGGCAATCGTCTGTTGGTGCGCCTGCGCGCGGTGGAGGCAAAGAAGGTGACACCCGTGGCCGCACCGGTCGACGCCCTTGACTTAGGCAATGTCGTACCGGTGGAGCGGCTGGCTTCAGGCGCGTCCATCACGGCTTCCTCCGAGACCACCGTGCTTCGCCTCCGTCGCGGCGGAAATTTTTATGTTTGCCCGCGCACCACGGTTTCGGTCACTCGTTCCCGGAACGGGCCCGACATGATGCTCGCGATTGGGTCCGGCGCCCTGGAGACGCACATCACTCTGGACAATTCCGCCGACGAAGTGATTACTCCGGATTTCCGGATTCTGCTTCGCGGTCCAGGAGAGTTTGATTACGCGATCCGCGCCGATTCGCAGGGCAATACCTGCGTCCGAACTCTTCCCGGAAACACTTCCTCGGCAATCATTTATGAGCTAATGGGAGACGGAAAGTTCGAATTTCAGCCGAAGGATCAGATCGTTTTGCACGGGGGAAGACTAAGTCCCGAGGATACCGCGCTACATTCGGCGTCCGCATCGGGCGATGATACGATCCTGCCGGTAGATTGCGGGTGTCCGCCTCCGCCGCACGGCGTGCTGCTAGCTTCCAATGGTATGGAAGCGGGAAATCCGGATGCGGATCGAAGCGCCAGCGTTCCGCTCAATGCACCCGCTCCAGGAGTGCAGATCGCGGAATTGCCGGCATCGGTACGAAATCAGCCGCACGCGGAGGCGCAAGCCACCCTGACCTTTAGACCGTCACCCGCACTAGTCTCTTTCCCATTGTCGACGAGGCGTCCGCCGTCTGCAGCGATGGTGCTGCCGCCTCCACCGGAGCCTGTGCGACACAAGAAGATGTTTGATGGCGTACGACATTTCTTTGCCAAGATATTCGGGTAAGGCACATGTGCCTTAGCTACTTGTCTGCCGAATAGTCTTTGGCTCGGGTTCAGCTTCCCGACTCCCCCTCGAAGATACCTTTCCAAGTCGAGAATGATTTCTCATCGGGGTGGGATCGCCCCCACGGCCTAACGTATTGCAGTGATCTTGCCTTCCAAGATACGCAGATCTCAATTCTTGGAACGATTGGTTCGTTTTGGATAGCTCTTCATCGGCCTTCGCGGACTTATCCTTAGGTGCTCGGGTTATAAATCGGCGATCTACAGGTTTTCACCGATACCACTGCGTGCCGCAAGCACAGAAAAAGTATGGGCATCAAGACAGATGACATATTTCGCAAACGACGACATGCAGGGAAAACACCAGAGTTTGCGGCTGCTGGAGTGGCTTAATTTTTTTCTCGCTGACGTGCAAACCGGTCTGGGACCTTTTCTGGCTGCTTACCTCGCCAGAGCGGTTGGAATCCAGGCCGCGTGGGTTATAGCGCTGCGCTTTGGTCGAGGGTGATTGGCATGCAGGACTTCTTCTTAAGCCCGCTATTGTACCCATCGGCGCTGAAGACTGGGACTTTGATAACTGACTTTGGGACACGAGACTTGGAGTACCGCAACAGTTGGACGAATCTTGGGCTGGAATCAGGTTTCAGGTGGGGCTAAGAAAAGACCGAATGGCTCTCGAAAATCACTTCACGCCCCTGGGCGGAGGTGTGGCAATCGAGAATTACGTGTTGCGCCAGAAACGTGGCGTTCCGCTTACAAAGCTGGAAAGCCACGTTTTGTTAGTAGCCGGCTTCAAGCGCCGGCGCCTGCCGCTCTCGTGAGGGGTGGAGTCTGCCAAGCCTCACCCTCGCGGCCAAAATATAACCGGTAGGAGTGGTGGATCGCATACATTACCGGGAATACCACGAGTGCGGCTTGCCAGCCGAAGCTACGGCCTACCAGGTTGAGCATTGAAGTGATTCCCGCACTTATCACGTAATAAGGGAATGACAGATGTACGATGCTCATCCAGACTCGTCTCATGGGCTGGCCTTGGGTCAGCGTGATGATGCTCGCAACAGGAACCGTCTGACCAAGAAAGAAAGCGGCGGTCGCCGAAGCCAGCAACAGTGGCTGCGATGTCCAGCTTGCCCTGCTGACCCAAGCTGCATGACAGATTAGGTTTGCCATACTGGTGGCGAACGCCATCATGCTGACGTTGAACAGCAGCTGCTCCGGCTTGAACTCCGCGTTCCGCTGTGGCCCGCATTCCACTACGGCAGAAAGACATGCGATCGAAACCGCTTCTACCGCGCTTAGATTCACCACCGCCATGAGCAGGAACGGAAGGTTCACCGACATGTTGCCTTCCATCCCCGGCAGCTTCACTTTCATGCGCGACGTGGCCGCGGCCAGCGTCAATACGGCAAAGGTGTAGTACAAGTGAACAGCGTGGCTTCCGATTCCCGCGTATAGTGTGCTTGTCATCGCCGCAAGGAGCATCGCTCCGATAAACATTTTTGTTCGCCGGGTCTTACGATCCATGGTTATTCTCTTCTCCTTTCTGGCTTGCTTACGCACGGCTACTGTTCATCGTCTCCAGCATCGGAGAATGCAGCATCACTACTGAGCATGGCAGCGCCCCAGACTACGCTTGTAGCCTGAGTGCCGGTGGTGGTGCTGGCGCCCCAAACCACACTGAATGCGCTTAGGAGGTTGCTGTTCCAGGGCAAAGACGATCCCCAAACCACGGAGTTGGCAGAAACGGTGGTTCCCCAGACAACCGACGTGCCCCACACCACTGAAGTTCCCCAAACCACCGAGTTCGGGGAAACAGCGCCATTCCCGTACACAAGAGAAACGACTCCGGTCTGCGAGTTATAAACTGCCGTAGGTGACAATGCGGCACCCACCGTGGCCGGAGCAAGGTCGGTGTTGGCGATCGCGGTCTGCATATTGAGCAGGCCTGAACCTACCGAGAAAAGATCGTAGGTGCTGGTGAAGTTCTGCGAGAGATGCGGGACCCATGCGACTGACGAGTTCGGGAAAACTTTGTAAGCGGTTTTCATCAACCGCGCCTTCACCTGGTCCGGAGTCAGATTGCTATTTTGCTGCAGGAGCAATGCAACGGCCCCGCTGATCACGGGCGTCGCCATGCTGGTGCCGCTGAGCGTGAAGTAGTGGTTGTTTCCGTCGCTGCCCGTGACCAATTCAGCGGGATATAGAGTTTCCAGCGTGGCACCAGGCGCTGCCAGCGAAACTATGTCGTTGCCGGGAGCGACGATGTCGGGTTTTACCACGTGATCATAGGTGGTGGGACCCTTGGAGCTATAGCTCGCCAAGGTCTCGGCCGACGCCGTTGATGATCCATTGCTCTTCAGGGCGCCCACGGTGAGCACATAGGGATCGTTGCCGGGAGCTGTGATGGTTCCGAATCCGTTGCTGCCATTCATGCTTAAACGCCCGTAATTGCCTGCAGCGACTACGACGACAATACCGGCTTTCCAGGCGGATTCTACGGCCTGGCACAGAGGATCCTGCGTATAGCTCTCAGGAATACCGCGGCCAAGCGAAAGGTTGATGACGCGAATGTTGTAAGTGCCTTTCAGAGCGATGGCCTCTTGAATGGCCGCGATAACGCTGCTATCGGTACCGGCGCCGTAAAGGTCCAGCGCGCGCAGATCAACGAAATTGACATTGGGCGCTGTGCCGGCATAGTTTCCGCCGGAGAGGTAGCCGTTGCCGCCGATGATTCCGGCGACGTGAGTGCCGTGGCCGTAGAGGTCGTACTTACCACCGCTGGAGTTCGTGTTCGCGGTACCTGTGAAATCCTGGTGATAGAGCACGCGCGAGTGGGACTCCGTCGAATTCCAAAGATCAGGATGAGTGTCGTTAATGCCGCTGTCGATTACGGCTACAGTCACTCCCGTGCCGTTGAAGCCAGCATTCCAGGCGGCCTCCACATTGGTAGCATCGTCGGTGATATCGTCCAAGCCTTGTAAGGGATGGTCGAGGGTTACGGAGAGGATCTCGGGGTCGGCTTCCAGGGCGGGAAGGGCGTTCACAGGAATCGTGAGCGCGATGCCCTTGACCATGCCAAGCCTGTGATTCAAGCGGGCTCCAAGACGCTGCACTTTGCCTTCTTGCTGCGACTGCGGCGCCAGCTGGTATTGCACGATGACTTGCACCGTCTCATTTCCAGCCGTCCCCTGATGGGCGCGTGCGACAGCCGGTAGCAACTCCGCGGCGAACTTGCCTCGCTGGCTCTGGGCGAAAGCGGCCTCGGCCACGACGAGCAATAACACCATGGTCAACCGTTTGCCCCAAGCCGCGCTGTGTCGTTCTCCTCGGCCCCGGTTCTGCGGTTTCAGTTCCTGCGACATAAGGTCTTCTCACCCTTCTGTGGGACGAAATTGCGCTATGACTCAGCTTGTCTGGTGCACGGGACGGGCCAATCAGAGTCCCGTAAGTTGTAGTTTGTATTGGCTGTTATCAATGACTGTCGCGTCGTACTTGGGTCACTCTGTCTCGCGCGTGGGGGCATGAGCCAGTTTGTCTCGGGCGGCAGATGCGGGGTTACTTCGGTCAGCATTGCCTGGTTACGTGGGGTGGAAGGCGGACTTCTAGCGTGCGCCGGCGGCTTCGGCTTTGGTGGGAGGGGCGGAACCGGCGGGCAGGATGCGCGGTAGTGCTGCAATCAGACGCTGCGTGTAGTCATGCTGTGGCCGCGAAAAGACTTGTTCGGTGGTCCCGCATTCGACGATTGCGCCCTGGTGAAGGATGGCAATGCGGTCGCAAATTCCCGCGACCGACGCGAGATCGTGGGAGACAAAGAGAATGGCCATTCCAATCGAGCGGTTCAGCTCGCGAAACAGCGCGAGAATTTCCGATTGGGTGATGACATCGAGGGCGCTGGTTGCCTCATCGGCGATCAGCAACGCCGGGCGATGCATGATGGCCATCGCGATCAGCACACGCTGTGCCTGACCGACGCTCATCTGGGAAGGATACTTGCGCTGGAATCCGTCATCCTCCGGAAGGGAGACGCTCAGCAGCGAACTTTGGATTGCGTTTGCGCAGTCCGCACGCGTACCGGAGGCATGTGCCCGCCACGCTTCCTTGAGTTGTGTGCGTATTTTGAGTGCTGGATTTAAGGAAGAGACAGGGCTTTGCAATACCAGTGAAATTGCGCGCCCCCGCAGCGCGCGTAATTCGCGCTCCGAGAGTGCCAATAAGTCGGAACCCTGAAATTTGATGGTACCTTCGACCTGAGCATGCTTCTTGTCGAGGAGACCGAGTATCGCCATGGCCAGCGTGCTCTTGCCGGAACCGCTTTGTCCCACAAGACCAAGGATTTCACCGCGCTGGATCTCAAGTTCCACGTCACGGAAAACTGGCGGCTTGCCCGTATAGCACACCGAGAGGTGGGCGGACAGCAGAGTCTGATCGTGCGGGGTTACAGACAGCATGGTGGTTATACCTAATCAGCTCGTAAGTCTCAGATCCGTGTGGATCCGCGTAAATCCGTAGCGACGAATCTCAGCTATTTCGCCGACACCGTGAGCCGCTCCACATTCCAAAACGTTTGCGGTGACAAAATCACCGGCGCGGCGCCGTGAACCGTTGCGGATACAGCCGAGAGCGCATTCTTGTTAATCAAGAATATGAATGGCTCTTCCTCGACCACAATTTCCTGCACCCGATCGAATGCCTCCTTGCGCTGTTTGAGATCGGTGGAGGATGCTTGCGCCCGCATCAGGCGGTCGATTTCCGCCTCCCAGGCGGTCTCCGGAACTTTCTGTTGCGGGTTCCACTGATGATTTTCCGAAGAACTTAACCATACATTCATCTCGCCATTGGGATCCAGATCCACATTGGTCAAGCCGAGAATGATGGCCTCATAATCGAAGCTCTGCGTCATGCGCTCGATCAGGGAAGGGAAGTCGAGTGTCACCACATTCACGTGGACGCCGATCTTTTGCAGGTCCTCCTGAATCAGCACTGCCATCCGTTCACGAGTTTTACTGCCTGCGTTTGTGATAATGGAAAACACGACCTCGTTGCCATCCTTGTCTTTGAGCGCTCCGTTCTGCAGATGGAAACCATCATTCTGCAATGCCTTCGAAGCCGCGTCAGGACTGTATGCCTGAGGTTTGAGTTTGTCATTGAACCAGAATTTATTTGCCGGCGAGAAGGGTCCGAGCGCAGGTTGAGCATGTCCATGGTACACCACGCGGCTAAGGTCCTCGCGGTTGATCGCTTCCGAAATTGCGCGCCGGAAATTGGCCGAGCGGAACCAGTTCTTCTTGTAGGCCGGAATAGGCGCTTTCGCGACTTCGTTAAACCACAACTGCTCGCTATCGAGCGACGGGCCCGCATCGTGCACCAATTGCGGCGAAGTCGTCTCCAGCTTGTCGAAATATTCGCTGTCGAGAGAATTGATGAGGCCCAACTCTCCCCGCTTGAAGTGCAGCATCTCCACGTCGCGGTTCGCCTGAATGTCGAGGCGGATCGAATCCAGATAAGGCAGCCTGTGTCCTTGCTCGTCCGATTTCCAGTAATTGGGATTGCGCTGCAGGAGTACTGAAGCTCCGGGTTTGTAGTCGGCCAGCATGAAGGGACCGAGGACTGCCACTTCTTTGCGCGGCGAGTGCTCAGAGAGAATCGCGACCTGATCGAAGAGGCGATCCAGTCCAGACACCGGAGCAGGAAATGTGATTGAAATTTGCGTAGGAGAAATCACTTTGGCTTCGACATTGCCTGTAGCGGAACGGAAGGCATCGCCGGTGGCCGAATGCAGCGCAGGATCCATCAACTGTCGAATGGTGTAGGCGACATCCTGGGCAGAAAACGGTGTGCCATCGGAAAACGAGATTCCGCTGCGCAAGCTGAACGTTATGGTTCGGCCGTCCTTCGAGACCTTCCAGGAATGTGCCAACTCCGGCTCGAGTTCCTGAGTTTGCCGGTTCACGCGCAGCAGCACGCCTCCCGTCAGATAACGGATGGCGGCGGAGGCTTCGTCTTCCACTTTCAGGGGATCAAAGGTCTTGGGCTCCATGCGCAGGCAAAATCTCAGCTCGCCGCCACCTTGAGCAACCGCGCGTCCGCTCAAAGACCCCAAGCAAAGTACGGCGACTGCAATCGCCCTTCTGCACGTCCTGGTCATGGCGTTCGACATTCTCCGATGAGACCTCATGCGGTGACCTGCTCCTGCCCGGACAGCAGAAACTGGAATGACATCACCGCCAGCACCAGCAAAATCAGCGGCACAAACTTCCACGGCTCGTCCCCCACGGAAACCAGGCCTTCCAACTCTTTCAGCAAACTTCCCCAGGAAGGCAAGGGTTCGGCCACGCCGAGTCCCAGAATGCCGAGGTTCGCTTCACTCAAGATGAAGACCGGAATCGAAATCCAGAACTGAGCATAGAGAACCGGCTTCAAGTTCGGCATCACGTGGATCCAAAATAGTCGTTGCCTGGAAACTCCAGCGGCGCGCGCCTGGCGAACGAAGTCAGCCGAACGAAGCGATCCGGCGGTAGCGCAAAGTACTCGCGCTGCAGTCGTCCAACCCAGCAGCCCCAATAGCAGAAAAGTCACCGTTACCGAAAATAATGGTGACACATTGAGTGGCATCAATGCCCGCGCGGTGATCAGCAGGAACAACCAGGGAAGTGACAGAAATAGATCCGTGACCGCCATTGCCACTCGCGCCCAAATCCCGCCGAGATATCCTGCGAGGCCTCCGATCAAAGCAGCCATCAGCGTGGACAGCAGCGCCGCCGCCGGCGCCAGCAACAGCGAAATCCGGGTTCCGTAGAGAACGCGGGCAAAGCGGTCGCGCCCAATTTCATCCGTTCCGAGCCAGTGCGTACGCGAAGGCGGTGCATCCGTTGCCTCACGGTACTGCTTGGCATATCCTGCGGGGGCCAGCCAGTTCGCTGCGGCCGACACGCACAGTATCGCTGCCAGCAGTGCACACGCCAGCTTCCGCCAGAGATTCATGATTCCTGGCCCCGGACCATGTGACCGATTACATCTGCTCCGCAGTTTGCCAGCAAGGTTACGACTGTCACTAAGATCGTGATGTTGACCAGGAGGGGCAAATCACGGGCCAGCGCCGCTTGCCACGCCAATTGTCCGACACCGGCGAGTCCGCACAAGGCCTCGACTGGGATAGCGGCTCCTACCGCCATGCTCACGGACACGCCCGCTACGGCCAACAACTGCGGCGCAACCCCAGCTACGACGTGCCAGAAAAGAATGCGAGCTTCTCCCAAGCCTTTGGCTCTGGCCGTAATGATGTGGGGCTGAGAGTAGGACTTGGCCAGAAGATTTCGTGTGTACCGGTAGATATGTGGGAAGACAATCAGCGCAATTGCCAGCGATCCGGGCACATTGCAAAGCACCGAGAGCAGCGCCAGAACTGCGGCGGGAATGCAAAGGAATGTTCCGCTCACCACGGTTGTGAGAGCGTCATAGGTGGAGATCCGCAACCAGGCAGCCGTCAGTGCCAGACTCAAGGCCGCTACCCACGCCAGCGCTAGTCCGACGGTCAGCAAGCGCAGCGTGAGCGGAGCGCGATCTCGCAGCAGCGTGCGCACAGGCTGTCCCAAGGCAAGCGAAGTTCCCAAGTCGCCATGCACCGCCCGGTTCATGTAGCGAAAGTAGAAACGCCACACGTTGTGGTCCTGCTGCCGGGCGGCTTGCAGTGCCTGCACGCTCGCTGCATTCAGGTGCGGGTCGAGTTGTCGCTCGTCGGCATCAAATCCCGGCGCAAGGCGTACCAAGGTTGCGGAGAGAAAACCGCCGAGCACGATGATCGCGACCACCGCCAGCGCGTGCCCGGCAATTTTGGATCTCAACATCTATTTCCCCGAAGCGCCCTGGGCTAAGGCAGCCGCCTGGGCATGGTGGCTTTGCTTTACTGAATACATGCGACGGTCCGCTTCGGCGAGCAAGGCCTCGACGTCGTAACCGTCTGCCGGACAGAATGCCGTACCGACGCTCAATGAAATCACCTCTCGCCCACAGGTGAGGCGTCCAGCTTCGATCGCCGCCTGGTTCAGGCGCTCTGCTTTTTCGAGAACGGCGTCCGGCATGAGGCCGGGCGCCATGACCACGAATTCATCTCCGCCCATACGCGCCACGTAATCGTATCCGCGGCAAGCGTCCTTCAGGCGAATGCTGAACTCGCGCAACAGCTTGTCCCCTTCCAGATGTCCGAAGGAGTCATTGATCTTCTTCAGCCCGTCGATGTCGCAGACCATCACTGCAAGCGAATTGTTCATGCGGCGGCAACGGGCCACTTCCTGCGCCAGGTGGACAAACAGCGAGCGAGCGTTGGGCAGGCCCGTGAGGAAATCCGTGGTTGCCGAACTCTCAGCCTGCTGATACTTCAACGCATTTTCCACGGAGAGCGCCACTTTGGAAGCTACCGCTAGGAGGATCCGCAAATGGTCAGGGGTGAAGGCGTCCTGACCGGAGTGATACATGGCCAGCACGCCTACCACACCATTCAAGCCTTCCAGAGGCACGGCCAGGGCGGACGACAAAGTTGCATATTTGTCTGGATCTGCGCTGTATCCCGCTTCCACCAGCGGATTTCCGTTGATAATGGGTTTGCAGTTCTCCGCCACCCATCCGCACAAGCCTTCGCCTACGCGAATTTTCAGAGACGACAGCACCCGGAAATTTTCACCGCTCACCAGTTCCGGCAGGAGCCAACCATTGCGATTCACGAACACGGCGATGGAATCGTAAGGGACTAGCTTGCGCAACCGCATCGACAGCACGGAGAGCGTTTCGCTCAAGCTGAGCGAGTTTCCAAGGTCTTGACTGAGGTCGAACATGGCTTGCGCCTCTTGGCGCGCCGAGGCGATCGAAGTCAAAAAGTCAGACTCGATGGGAGAGTTGTCGGCCGATTTCTCAAAGCCGGTTGCCGGAGCCAGGCCACGTTCCACCCGAAGATTTCTAGAGAATCCGGAGGGGAGGAAAGCGGCCTCCTGGGTTTGCGCCAGTTTTTCCAAATCGACGTAGCGCTGCTCCAACAGCGCCACTATTTTCGGATCGAACCACGTATCCGCCCGTTCTTTCACCTGGCGCATGGCCTGATCCAGCGGCATTGCGGGACGATACTGGCGGTCGGAGGCGAGAGCATCCAGGCAATCGACCACTGCTAGAATTCGCGCTCCGATGGGAATCTCTTCGCCGGCCAGGCCTGCTGGATATCCCGATCCGTCCCACCGTTCGTGGTGCGAACGGACGATAGGCGCGACCGGGTAAGGGAAGGCGACACGCTCCAGAATTTCCGCGCCGACCAGTGGATGAACTTTCATTTTCTCGAACTCTTCCGGAGTGAGCCTGCCCGGCTTGTTGATGATGTGTTCCGGAACGGCAAGCTTGCCTATGTCATGCAGAAGAGCAGCGGCGCGCAGAGCTTCGATCTCGTCCGAGGAGAGCCCGATCTCTTTGGCAATTTCTATCGCATAGGTTCGCACTCGCTGCAAATGCGTATGAGTGGTGTGGTCCTTGGCTTCAATGGCGAGAGCCAGCGCCTCAATGGTGCGCATGTTCAGCGACGCGATTTCTTCGACGTGACGCTTCTCGATCTCCACGCGATCTTTCTGCGCTTCCAACCTGGCCAGGTAGAGACGATAGGAGCGATATACCCAGTAAATTAGCGGCAGCACGAGCAGGGAGGTCTGCCAGCCGGCGCGCCGGTTGATGACTCCAACCAGCCCAACTGCAGCCGCCCCCACCATGTAGTAAGGGAACGACCAGAAGTAGCACTCGGACCAAATCTTGCGGACGGACTTGCTTTCCGTAAGAGCTATGACCACAGAAACGGGCAACGTGTTGGCCAGGAAGAAAACCAGAGCCGCTACCAGCAGCAGCACGGGCTTGGCGACCATCACGCCGTCGAGGCGATGGTAGGTTGCGTAGCACAAGGCACTGGCATTGGCCATCATGCCGAAGACGTTAAAGACGACCTTGATGGGATCGAGCCGGTTGCGTGCTTGCCACACGCTTTGAACCAAGGTGGCCGTACACCCGATCACCAGAGTTTCTCCGAGGCTCAACTCCACCACGCCGAGAAGGATGAAAAGAAAATTTACAGACATGGTGCCGTCAATGCCGGGCAATTGCACTTTCAAGCCAGAGGCCAGAACGGCTACGGCCAAATAGCAGAGAAAGCGGGTCAGATCGGCGGACTGCCAATGCCAGACGGCAGAGCCCAGCACCATAAAGCCAATGGAGACGGTGACCCCGACAAATGATTTCGTCTTCGCCGACATGAGCGTGGCAACACAGAACCCGGCCGCTGCATGGAAGGACTCTTCCATACAACGACATGTGCAGGCCCTGATCCTGACGATCGTATTGTGGTTACAAGGAGATAAGAAGCTTACCGTGGTAACTCGAAACGATTCGATTGCGCGTTTTGGCCAATTGCGTGAGGTGGATTTTGGTGCGTGGCGTGCGCGTGGGCGGGTAACCAATTACCTTCGTCACGCCGCAGAGCGGCATAGTTCCTGCAACACTCGTGCCCTGTGTCAAGATCAAGTCCAAACGCAGAGATGTCAGGGTTCAAGATCAATCCGCAGCAAGCGTCGGTGTCGGCGGCCGGCCCCGCTAAGACTGAGCCTGGCTTCGGTGCGGCGCCGGTTCCCGATCAGCAATCCGCCGCGGCAGTCCCCGTCTTGTCGGCCGATCTCCAAGGCATTATCACAGGCTGCAATGCGGCTGCTCTCGATCTCCTCGGCCAGTCGTCGCGGGAGATTCTGGGAAAGACGCTAGCTTTCGCGCTGTCCGGTAGCGGCGCGGAGAAGGCTCAATTTCACAAGGGCATGTTGGCTGCCCTTTTTCAGGAAGGCCATTTCACATCAAAATACCAGTCTAAAAGGAAGGCCGGAGAGAAACTTACGGCGGACCTCTCGGTTACGCTGCTGCGTGACGACAATTCCGCACCCACGGGAATGGTGGCTCTGTTTTCTGTAGTTTCAGAAAAGAGCGCTGGGAGCATCCCGCGGCGCGACCTGGAATCGCCGCTAGACGAGCGAGCGGAAGAATCTGCGCACACAGCTTCCCGCGAGATTGATGGATCGCCGTTCATTGTTGCGAGCCCGCTGATGCACAAATTTGTCCGCATGGTGGATCGCGTTGCCGGGCACACCGAAACTGTTCTGATCACAGGCGAAACGGGAACCGGCAAAGAACTGATTGCCCGCACGATCCACCAATCTTCGCATCGACGGAGCCGCCCCTGGATCGACATTAACTGCGCTGCGCTTCCCGAGAACCTGGTTGAGAGCGAATTGTTTGGCTACGAGAAGGGCGCGTTTACCGGGGCTGATGTTTCCAAGCCCGGATTATTTGAACTGGCTGACCGAGGCACATTGTTTCTCGATGAAATCGGGGAACTGCAGCTGCACACACAGGTCAAGTTGCTACGAGTGTTGGACGGATATCCTTATTACAGGCTTGGCGGTCACCGGAAAATCAAGGTAGATGTCCGCATCGTCGCGGCGACGAATCAGGACCTGGAAGCAGCGGTCACGGGGGGCCGCTTTCGGCAAGACCTTTTCCATCGTCTGGGACAGTTCCAACTTCGCGTGCCGCCGCTGCGCGAACGTCCGGAGGACATCGTTGCGCTCGCCGAACATTTTCTCAACCTGAAGACGCGGGGAAGCTCGTTCGCGCCCGAGGCCGTCACCGCGTTGCTTTCCTACTCGTGGCCGGGCAACGTCCGCGAATTGCGCAACCTGGTCGCTAGAGTTGCGGTGCAATCCACGCAGAAGGAGATTCAGGCGTCACAGATTGCGGATGCCATGTCCGGCAGCCCGACGGCACTTCGCCAGTCGGCGTCGTTGCCGGTTGGCAACCTCGACAGCATGGAAGAGCAGATGATCATTCGGGCGCTGGAGAGAAGCGGCGGCCACCGCGGCCAGGCGGCGGATCAACTGGGAATTTCCCGCCGTACGCTCAGCCGCAAGCTGAAAGAGTACAACATTAACGTCGCGCCGGGAGATGGCGCGAACGCTCTGGGATTCATCAGCCTCGAGCAGCAGAAATTCTTCCGCGCCCGTATTCAGCTTGCCGTCACACTGAAGAACCAGCAAGGGGATGAAGTGTTTGTCCAGGGCGTCAATCTGAGCACTGGGGGAATGGGATTGGACGGTCTAAAAGAGCCAATGCGTTTCGCAGGCCTGCTCGATGTAAGCTTCGCGCTCCCGGATACCGACAATGTGTTTCGCGCCAAGGCGCGTATCGTTTGGATGGGCGATGAAGGGCGCGTCGGCCTGCGCTTCGCCGTCATCGATCCCGCACTTTTCGAACAGCTTCAGTCCTGGACGAACAAGAAAATGAAAGACGAGGGCTGGGACCTACCTGCCTGAACTCGGTAGGACGGTGGGGCTGTCTGCCAGGGTCGGCGGGAGCCTCCGGGATCTCTCTTGAGAGCGCCATGCTCCGCTGACTAAAGTACTCTGCACTGCGTTCGCCGCCTCTGCTAATGTGCGCCCAACGGAGTATCAATATGAGCCGCCAAAAAGCTATCTCTATCCTGGTCGTCCTCGCGCTGATTGCCGTTGCGGTGGCGGGGCTCACGCGGCTGCCGAAGCGGTACACGGTTGGCCAACGCTTGTCGCAGACTACCGTCTTCTGGAACGACCGCGAGGCCTTTCTCTTCCTCGCCGTGAACACCACCGGCCGCTCCCGCAACTTCCTACAAGAAAAACTGGCCGAGACAAAATACGGCTATCTCACTGTGTTTTTCGGTGCGTTCTCGGATTTCTCAAAGCAGGAGGTTGTCGCCTACCATCTGCTCCCCACCGGACAACTGGACCGCTTCGCGCTTCCGGAGCACACCGCGGCCTACGGGTCCTGGGGTCTGGCCGACGGCCAATTGCAGCTCAGCCCTCCGCGAGGCGGGAATAACAAAGGATTTCGCTGGGACGGAGAAAAGTTTGCGCTTCTGGGCGCGTTGCCAGCGGCGAGTGTGCCACCGGGTCCAACTGCTACGACCAATAAGAATCTTGCTGCAGATGACCTTGAGAACAACGAGGAGGACGAAGATTCCGGGCTGCTCTCCAAGGCGGAACGCAAAATCTTCAAGGACGCGGGCTGGCACTATAAGTTTTTGACGGGATACGAAGGAATGGCGTTGGCAACATTGCCGATTGGCTTCCCTGGAAGCACCTTTAGCCTCACCATCGAAGGCTTCCCCCCAATGAAAGCCGGGCCGGCGCGTTTCGATCTGCTGACGATGGGAACCCGCAGCATCGGAGTGGCGGGCGAGAAGCTCTCAGGCGGCGCGCAGACACTGTGGACTCAATCCGGCTGGCGAGAGATCCACCGTCCAGACTATGAGGCTCTGCAGCGACAGTACGGCCGTCAGTCGCACACGCCGCGGCCATCCATCGCCTGGTTGCTCGTGCTTGCTCTTCTGCTGGCTTGGCGCTTCGGGAGCTGGATCCATCTACTTTTCACCTTCGCCTCCATGAAGCGGCGGGTGCTCAAGAATATGCCTACGTCGTTCTCTTTCCCGCCTGCGACGCCGGCCCAGTTTCCGCAGTTGGATGTGGAAGCGCTGGATCGCCACACACGCGAGTTCGAGGGGATGGGATTTGAGCGTTTACTGGATTTCTCGCTGGTGTGTGATTCGGCGACCAATCCGCCAAGCTTCTGCCGCTTGTTGGCTCACCGGCGAAACCACTGCTTCGGCGAACTCAGTCAGATCTTTCCTCAGGGAAAGGTCCCGTTGCTGCTGAACTGCTCGATTCAGAGTTGCCTGCAAAATGGCTGGACCCTGTCATTTTCGAATCGCAAGCCGCAGGCCGCGAGTTCATTGTTGCGGCGCAGGAAGGCGATCGGCATCTGCATGCCGGAGACGACTCCCTCCGATTTGCTGCAGGCGTTTTTGAAGATGCGCGAGCAAGTTTGCCTGGATCTCGGTATCCAGACGATGAACAACGACACGCTGGAGGCCTACATCGCTAAAATGCAGCGGTCTGCCACCGATATGCGCGAAGCTGTGCAGGGAAAGAACTTTGTGAAGGGACTCCCCGAGGTTTACCTGCGTAAGTTATCCCTGCTCAAAACGAAACCTGAATACATCTGGCTCGGCGACTATCCCAAGGAAGCCGAGCAGCGTAAACAGGGCTTCAACACACTTGCGGCAGGTGCCCGCTGAAGCGGCGAGTGCTTCAGTGTGCCGGTGCCGGCCGAGGAGTAGCTTGCGGAGCGGTTGCGCCCGGGCTTGAAAAATTAACCTTCGGTACCTCGCGTGATGCCGGTGATGCTTCGAAGTAAGCTTCATTCGGCTTGAATCCCGCGATGCCAGCGAAGAAGCTGTTGGGGAACTGCTGCACGTACGTGTTGTAGTCCTGCAGCGTGTCGTTATAGCGCTTGCGCTCGACCGCGATGCGATTTTCGGTTCCGGCAAGTTCATCCTGCAGACGAAGGAAATTCTCGTTGGATTTCAGCTGCGGATAATTCTCGACAATCAGCAGCAGGCGTCCGAGGGCTCCGTCGAGTTGTCCATTGGCGGCAATTTTTTCCTGCGGTGTGCCCGCTGAAAGCAACGCTGAGCGAGCTTTTGCGATATCGCCGAAGACCGTTTGCTCTTGTTGAGCATAGCCTTTGACGGTCTCGACCAGATTCGGAATCAGGTCAGCGCGGCGTTGCAACACAATATCCACCTGCGACCAGGCTGCCTTCACGGCCTCATTCTTGCTGACCAGAGTATTTTTCACACCGACGTACTGGCCGAAAGTGAACAGGATAATCAGCAGTACGATCGCAATCACCACCACGACAGCGATGAGTCCCTTGCCCATGATGCTTCTCCTTGCAAAACGCGAACGATCTACGAAGAGCCCGCTGTACCCGAGTCCAGCATTCTATCAACTGCGGCGGTCACGTGTTCGAGAGCTGCAAGATATCGCGCAAAAACGTCCGCGACGTCGAACTTCTTGCGATCGGTTTTCTTCTCTCTGACGTCCAATACCTGCAAAACGCCGGACGCTTCGAATCCAATCTGCTGAGCCAACGCTTGCACCGCCTCGCGTTTCCCCACCGGCGCGCTCTGCCCTAATACCAGCAGCACATGTCGGAACAAAGTCGTGAACGAGGAAACGGAGCGTAGCAGCAACTCCCACATGCGGGAGTCGTTTCCAGAGGCAAGTGGCAAGTGCTGACGCAGCAGTTCGAGCTTTTCCCTTAATTCATATTCCACCTGCATTCTATGCAGATTAAGCGGGATCGAAAGCCCTTGAATAACGTCTTCGCCGAAGAGAACGCGATGGTGTTGTTGCATATCAATCAATTCGATCGTAAACACATCGACGGAGCGTACGATCTCGTCGCGAGTCATGAACAGTGGTGGCGGCTGTTTCTGTGCGTCCCACCATTTCACGGCGGGGGCGAGCGCTTGCAAGGAAGCAAGGGAGCAGTCGCGAAGCACGCAGAATAGATTCACATTGGAGAACTCGGGATGAAAATCTCCCGCGACTGCCGATCCGAAAAGGATCACGCTCTCCAGATTCGCTCCAGCTGCTTCTCGCAACCGCCTAACAAAATCGTTGATTTTCTTCTCAGGAACCATGGCTCGTCCTCGCTTGTTACCAGCTGCTGCTGGCTCCGCCGCCGCCGGAACTACCGCCGCCAAACCCGCCGAATCCGCCCCCACTGCCGAAGCCACCGCCGCCCCCACCAAATCCACCGCCACCCCTGCCGCCACCGCCAAACATTCCAGAAAAAAGCATCCAGAAAAGAATGCTGCGCAGGGGAGTGAAAAGAACGATCAGAACGATAACGATCAGCAGGGCGATGCCACCGCCGGATATACCGTGGCTCGGCTGTTCCGCCGACTCAGCCGGGGCTGGCGGAAGTTGCGGAGTCGTGAGTTGAACTCCGGCGTCCTGCGCGATGACGCTGGCTACGCGCGACGTCACCAGGAGCAGCGCCTGGCTGTAACTGGCTGCACGCATCAGCGGGATCGCTTCCCGCTGAAAACTTCCCACTTTACCGTCGGGCAGGATGGGTTCTAGTCCGTAGCCCACTTCAATGCGGGCGCGATGGTCGTTAATCGCATAGAGGATGAGAACTCCGCGGTTGGTGGACTTGTTTCCGATGCCCCATTGATGAAAGAGATCGACCGCGTAACTTTCAATATCGGAACCATCCAGGGACTTGATGGTCACAAGCGCGATCTGGGCATGCGCCTTCTCATCGATCTGGCGGCAGATCTCGTCCATCTGCGCGATCGTGTTCTGATCCAGAACGTGCGCGAAGTCGTTGACGTAGTCGGTGGGTTTGAGCTGGGCGATGGGTTCAGCGGGGGCAGCCAGAACCATCACTAGCACGACCGTCGCAACGAGACACAACTTTGTCCACGACTTCATCGGAAGGAAAATTGTACAGGAGCGAGGGAAAGAGAAGAGTTCGACGATCGGGGCATCGTCTGGAAGAAATCCAGAAAGACGACTGCGGCTTCGTCCCTCTTGGGCAGACGCAATAATTTACTGGTTCACGCGAAGCAGCATCATCGTGCCGCTCTCCAGCTTCACGTTATTTTTATCGGAAGTGACGACCAACCCCTGGGTCGGATCGGGCGCGGCGGCGGTCAGCGATAGATTGGAGATTCCGACGACGCCTTGCGTATTGGCGGTTATGGGAGGACGGGTGCGGGTCCCGTTCTGCGTATTGCTTGGCATTTCGCCGGCCGAACCTTCTGGTGCGGGAGCAGCGGCAGTCCCACCCATGCCCAGACGCGCTCCGCTACTTGGGTTCGGGCTGGAGGGACTCGACACCCCTGTGTCACTCGTTCCACCCGCATTGTTATTTTGCGGGCCATCATTCTGCGAGCCGATGATCGCCTGAATCGACATCGGCATCTGCAGCTCGCTACCATCCTTGGTTACGGCGCTATCAAACGCGATCGCCACTTCCGATTCTTTCTGCTCTTGGTTGCGCGCTTGAGCCGCTGTGACGTGTCCCAGCACCTTCGTGTCCTTGGGAACGAGGACTTCGCCGCTAGTGGTCTTCATGTCTTGCGTGACTTTCGCCACCACTTCGTCGCCCTTCTTTGCCTTTTTCGCGTCGATGGTCTTGGTCAATAACACCGGAATTACGCTGCCGGGAGCGATTCGGTGGGATGCGCCTGCGCGGATGTTCCCGCCTGTGGTGCCTGAGGCGCGGCTTGCGGAGCCGGCTGCGCCGTGGGAGTCTGCGGCTGGGAAGCCGGAGAGTTCTGTGCCAGCGTTGCGCTATCTTGTGCTAAGGCTACTCCCGACACCAAAGCTCCCGATAGAATGCTGATTAGGACTCGATTCATGTACAACCTCCTTCATCCAAGGCAGAACATTGAAATAGGGGCGGCGCGCAACCCTTATAAATAAGATGTTTGATGCAGCGCCAGTGGGAGGGGCAGTCTGGATCCGCGAGGCTCCGAGGGCAGATAAGCTCCAACCACGTGCGCTGTTTTAGCATCAGAGCTGCATGAAACCCACAAGTCTTCTCCGCTCAGTTTCAGTCATCGCGCTTGCCCTGATTTTTGCCTCGATCACCGCCTGCACCACCAAGGACAATCCAGATCAGATTCGTCAACGCACGGCGGAGGCTACCGAAACTATGAGGCGTGACGCCAAAGCTATAGCCGAGGGCGTGAAGGAAGGCATGAGTAGCGATAAGGCGATTAACATTAACAACGCCACGCGCGAAGACTTGCTCAACCTACCGGGCATGACCGAGCGCGACGCCGACCGCATCATCGCAGAGCGTCCCTTCAAGAGTGCGCACGAACTGGTAGCGCGGCATGTCATCTCAGAATCGGAATACGACAAGATCAGCGACCGTATCATTGCCGATCACTAGCGCCCTGTTTCTGTGACTGCTGTTGCAATCCTGCGATATCATCAAAAGGATGATTGCTCCGCGCCCGGACCACCCATTTCAGACTGACGATTTGCGCCTCGTGCCGATTCATGCCAAGGTGATTAGCCGTCAGCGCCTTGATTACGCTGACGCCGTGGCGCTCTACCGCACGGGCGATGTGCTGGCTTTGGGCTGGATGGCGAACCAGGTGCGCGAGCGCATGCATGGCGACAAAACTTACTTTAATGTGAACCGTCACATCAATCCCACGAACGTGTGCGTGGCGGCGTGCCGGCTTTGCGCCTTCGGCCGGAAGAAAGACACTCCCGGCGCCTATACCATGGCGCTCCACGAAGCTTTCGAGACCGCCGCCTCGGGATACAGTGAAGCGGTCACCGAATTTCATATCGTCGGGGGTCTGCATCCCGATTTGCCGTTCCAGTATTTCCTCGATCTGTGCTCCGGCTTGAAACAGCGCTTTCCGCAGGTGCATCTCAAAGCTTTCACGATGGTCGAGGTTGCCTATCTCGCCAAGCGCGCCAAACTTTCGATTCGCGAGACTCTGGAACAACTCAAAGCTTCCGGCGTGGATTCGCTGCCGGGTGGTGGCGCCGAGATATTTGCGGACCGGATTCGCCATATCATTTGCGATCACAAGATCGATGGCGATCAATGGCTAGAGACTGCCAAACTGGCGCATCAGATCGGGCTGAAATCCAACGCGACCATGCTCTATGGCCACGTGGAAAATGACGAAGACCGCGTGGATCACCTGCTGAAGCTGCGTGCGCTGCAGGACGAGACGGGGGGATTTCAAACTTTCATCCCGCTGGCGTTCCATCCTGACAACACCCCGCTGCAGCATTTGCCAAAAACTACGGGGATGCTCGATATCAGGCAGATTGCCGTGAGCCGCCTGGTGCTGGACAATTTCCCCCACATCAAGTCGTACTGGCAGATGATGACGGCGAAGATCGCGCAAATCTCCTTACGCTTTGGCGCCGACGACATGGATGGCACGGTGATCGAAGAAAAGATTTACCACGACGCCGGCGCGACCACGCCACAAGGTATGCGGCGCGAGGAACTGGAACGGCTGATCCGCGCGGCCGGTCGAGAGCCCATCGAGCGCGACACGCTGTACCGGCCGGTTACGAGGACGGAAACGTCTGTCACAGTTGCGGTGTAAGCGATCTCCGCGCGGGACGAATCTCCCCATAGACATAATTAAGGCCGGAGCAGGGAAGGCACTCCCCTTCCGGCCACTTGAACTGGAAACCTCTTCTACAGCTTCTCGAAGAACTCACACGCCGAGCAGGAAATATAGATCCCGCCGGGCACGCCGCGCTCCCGATCCTTCATGCGTTTGACGATGCGCGTTGACTTGCCGCACTTGGGGCAATCCGTGCTCTTGCTGGTGTCCATGACCTTCTTACGGTCTGCTGTCTTTGCAATCTTCGCTCCAACCGCCATGATTCATTTCTCCTGATCTCAATTGCGCAGTGTTATCCGCCCAACCCCCGCGCGAACAATTGTGGATGGGATGCTTCAGAAACCTTTAGCCCGGAAAACCCGGGAATCCACTCTGGAGAGTCTGCAACTGCGTCGTCGGCTCTCTTCCGCCGTGTTCGATTTTACAGCAACGTCGTTGCGGTTGTCTTGCCCGGACGTGTCTTGCCCGACGTGTCTTGCCCGAAGTGTCTTGCCCCGACTGTCTTGCCCGAACTGTCTTGCCCCGACGTTGACCACCCTCCCATGCGCCTGCTACCGTCAGATGTTTGCCCTTCTGCACGGGTTGTTCTGAGGGTAGCGAACCTCGGTCTGTACCAACTGTCCCAAGTTAGAGATTCATGCTCAGGGAGATTCCTAATGTCTGCCATCAAGTTTCGTGGCGTCGATTTCATTCAGTTTGATTCTCTTCTCACTGAAGAAGAGCGCCTGGTCCGCGACACCACGCGACAGTTCATCGAGGACAATCTCGTCCCCATTATCGAAGAGTGCAACCGGGCGGGACGGTTTCCGCGCGAACTGGTTAAGCCCATGGCCGATCTCGGGTTTTTCGGCGCGTCACTCAAGGGCTATGGTTGCGCCGGCATGGGCAACGTCGAATACGGACTGATGACGCAGGAACTTGAGCGCGGCGACTCCGGCGTGCGCAGCTTTGTCAGCGTGCAGTCTGGACTTTGCATGTACCCCATCTACGAATTTGGCAGCGAGGAACAGAAGCAAACCTGGCTACCACCCATGCAGAAGGGAGAAAAGCTCGGTTGCTTCGGATTGACCGAGCCCGGCTTCGGCTCCAATCCGGGCGGCATGCTCACGCGCGCCCGCAAAGTGGGGAAAGAGTACATTCTCAACGGCGAAAAGATGTGGATCACCTCGGGCACCATCGCCGACGTCGCCATCATCTGGGCCAAGGTGGAGAACGAAAATAATAAGGTTCGCGGTTTTCTAGTTGAAACCAACCGTCCCGGCTTCTCGGCCCAAGATGTTCACGGCAAGTGGTCGCTGCGGGCCTCGGTCACTTCCGGATTGTCGTTGCAAGATTTGCACATTCCGGAGTCAAACCTGCTACCGAAAAGCGATGGACTAAAGTCTCCGCTGATGTGCTTGAATCAGGCCCGCTACGGTATCGCCTGGGGTGCGATCGGTGCGGCTATGTCGTGTTACGACTGCGCGCTGCAGTATGCGATTTTGCGCAAGCAGTGGCGTGACCAGCCGATCGCCTCACACCAGCTCGTACAAGACAAGCTCACCTGGATGATCAGCGAGATCACCAAAGCCCAACTGCTCGTGCTGCAGGTGGGACGATTGAAAGATGCCGGCAAGGTGGAGCACCAGCACATCTCGATGGCGAAGCGTAACAATGTCTGGATGGCTCTGGAGTGCGCCCGCATCTCACGCGACATCCTCGGCGCCAACGGCGTCGCCGACGATTACCCGATCATGCGCCACATGATGAACCTGGAATCAGTGAAAACCTACGAAGGCACGCATGATGTGCATTCTCTGATCATCGGGCAAAGCGTGACTGGGATTGATGCGTTCTAAGACCCTAAGACTACCCTCGGCGATCCGGTTGAGCGAGGCTCGACTTGCCCTTTCTGCCCGCACCGCAGGCTGCGCCCGCATGGACGGCCGAGGGTGGCTATCCCTGCATCCTGCTAGGCTGTTGGTTTCTCTCGCGGCGGCTCGACCGCTAGGAACTCTTGCGCGAATCGCTGAGCATAAACTCCCAGCAGAGTTGGCACGCGATCCGGGTAGTTCGAATAGAGAATCAATCCAGCGTGGTGATGCCTCTTGATACGTAAAACTACCTCCGGATCGTTATATCCCGAAGTATCAGGATCGTCCTGCCGAGCGAGAGAAAGAATTACACCTGCATAGTCTTGGCGCACGGGAGGAAGTGAGTACGTGCCGTCGCCCCCGGAAACCTCGATGCGGGCCCATTCCCGCCACAGATTGATCCCCGTCGCAGCCTCGACCATCTCGTTGATGTAAGCACCGCCCACTCGTGCCGCGCACTCCAAGAAATAAAAATGCCCATCCGCATGGGCTTGAATGAATTCCGCATGAGCTACACCTCGCACCAATCCGAGTGCCATAATCAGGTCGTTATTAGTCTCGCGGAGTCCGGTGTCGGCGTCGCTGCCGCGAGGCACAGTAAACGTGGTGAAAACTCCGCCGCCCTGCGCCACATTCATGGGCGGCTTGCCGTATTTACTCACGTTGGAGAAGACCACCTCGTTCTCCGACACGACTGAATCCACGTGGTACACCTCACCGGGGACAAACTTTTCCAACAAATAAGTAGATTGCTTGTCTCGCAATTGTTCCAGGATCGGCCAGAGCTCGTCGGCGACGTTAATTTTCTTGATCCCAATCGCCGACGCTTCCTGGCGTGGCTTCAGCACCCACGGTCCGGGGACATGTTCCAGGTAGTAGCGGATGTCGGCGTGATTGAAAACGGGCACGAAGTCTGGTACGCGCACTCCGCGATCAAGAGCGCGCATCCGCATGGCCAGCTTGTCGCGAAAGTAGCGCATGGTAGTCAAGCCCATGCCGGGAATGCGCAAGTGTTCGCGCAGAGTGGAGGCCGTCTCCATGTCGTACTCATCGAGCGCCACGATGCGGTCAATCTTCTGTGTCCGCGCCAGGTGTGTGACCGCTTGCACAATATCGGCGAGCGGAATTTCGGCGGGTAGATAAAACGTGTCTTCTAGGCTCTCGCGCGGCCAGTCGGCATTGCGCAGCTTTTCTGCGGTCAGCAGAAAAACGCGACAGCCCAGCCGCTTGCATTCGCGCATGAAGTCCTGGCCCTTTTCATAAGTCGTAATGCAGAGCAAGGTGAGCGAGTGCGGCTCAGGCATAGCGTTCATCGGGCGGCAGGACTGCGAGAATACCACGGCAGCGCCCAGCCCGAGAATCAATTATTCCAATCAGGCAGATGAATGCCCGCAGGTAACCTGCGCATCACGCTCGGAGCCGTGCCGAGCCCATTCCGCCACCAGCGAGGCCAGCATGACAAACAGCGAAGTCCAAACCATGTATAAACCTTCTTGTTCGATCGCGTTGTGCAACTGCTCGCCTCCCTGGACGCCCAGGGCGCCAAGCGCGCTGTTCCAAATCATGCTGCCGTCGTTGCGCAGGCCACTCAGGCTTAGCCCGCCCAACAGCCCAGTCGCGCCAGCCTGAAACCGCTCGCTCGCCATGACACCACAATCACCGATAGAAGCGTGCCATTGAGCGGGCCAGCCAAGAAAGAACAAGCGAAAGGGTAGTGGATATAGATTCCCAAGCCTACCAATGCTACGTTGACCACAACCCAAAGGACGCCGAAGAGAGGCACCCGCATGCTGCCCGAGGGAATCGCCACGGGCCTTGCAACCAGCAGCGCGCGATCCGATGCAGCAGACATAAACCCTCCGAGATCTCGCTAACCGATAGTTTGGGAACAGGGGGATCCGTTTCACCCCCGCGGACACCTTCTTTATCCTTCTTTATCTTGACCGCGACCCGCACAATGGGGCATGATGCGCGGTGCCGTAACGGAAGCGGGGAATGCTCTCGGGAGGTTTTTCCTATGGCTACGCAATTTCGACCAGAGAACAAGGCCCGGAGTTTTGGGCAAAACATCGAAAGTGATCTCGCGTCGCGATTCCTGCGCGTCGTCGAAGTGGCTGCTATCGCCTCGGCCCGCACCATGGGGCAGGGCGAGCGCAAACTCTCGGACCAGGTCGCCACCGAGGCCATGCGCCAGACCATGGACTGCATCCCCATGCGCGGGACCATCGTCATCGGCGAGGGAGAGCGCGACGAGGCTCCCATGCTCTACATCGGCGAAAAAGTCGGCGCCGAATTTCCCGATGGACGGGAAGTGCCTGAGGTCGATATCGCCGTCGACCCGCTCGAGGGCACCAATCTTTGCGCCACGGGAGCTCCCGGATCGATTACCGTTCTCGCCGCTTCAGAAAGTGGCGGTCTGCTCAATGCTCCCGATTGCTACATGGAAAAAATTGTGGTCGGGCCTTCCTGCAAGGACGCCGTGGAACTCGATGCTCCAGTGGCCGACAATCTGAAGAACATCGCAAAGAGATTAGAACGCGATGTGGAAGATCTGGTGGTCATCGTGCTAGATCGGCCGCGTCACGAGAAGTTGATTGCTGATATCCGCGCCGCCGGCGCCCGTATTCGTCTGATCGGCGATGGCGACCTTTCAGCCGGTATCGCGGCAGCCGTGATCGGAACCGGCGTACACGCCGTCATGGGCTCCGGTGGAGCCCCCGAGGGCGTGATTACAGCCGCGGCTATCCGTTGCCTCAACGGATATATGCTCGGCCGCCTGGTTGTGAAGCCTGACCAGGAGGAGCGCCTCGCGCGCATGGGCATCAAGGACAAGGACCGTATCTACGAAGCAGAAGACCTTGCTCCCGGCAAGCAGCTCATCTTCGCCGCCACCGGAGTGACGGATGGTGCATTGCTAAAAGGCGTACGTTTCTTCGGCGAGGGCACACGAACTTCTTCGGTGATCCTTACTCATCAGACCGGCAAGGTTCGCTTCATCGAAAGCATTCACCTGGAGAAGGGGCCGGACGTGAAGGTGCGGTTCGCGTAGGGCAGCTCTACTATTTCAAGTACTCCGAACCCTTCTTCAAATCCTCGGGAATGTCGGGGAACGGTGGGAACTCCTGCGAATAGCCTTGGAGCAGGTTCACCGTCACCTCCGCCCGCAGGCTGCCGTCGTGGACTGCGATCTTGTGAGGATGGCCCTTCGAATAGCCCTCCCACAGAGACACGCCGGCATAGGCGCCATCCTTGCGCAGGATGTAGTACGTCATGTCCAAGAAGCGGAGCTTGTTCATATCGTCGTGGTAGTTGCGGACGATGCGTTTCAGCGCGTCCATGCCCGCTTCCGGCGGCGACATGCCGTGGCGCATGTTTTCAACGATGGTGTGTGCTCCCGCGACCTTGATGTTTTCCTCTCCGCTACCCGTCGCGCCCGCCGAACCCACGTCTTGATCGGTGTAGCAGCCCGCGCCGATGATCGGCGAATCGCCGAGGCGTCCGGCAAGCTTAAAGGCTAATCCGCTCGTAGTGGTGCATCCAGAGATCTCGCCCTTATCGTTCAGCGCGGAACAATGGATCGTACCTGTAGAGGGGAATAAAATTTTTCGCACTGCCGCCACTTGGAGTTCCGGTTCAATACCCAGGTCGGTGGCGCGCGCTTGCAGGTTCCGGATTCTTTCTCGCCAGAGTTCGGACTGTGGCCTGTCCTTCGAAGCCGGCGCCTGCCAGTGTGGATCGGCTAGGCCCGGTCCCCACCAATCGTCGGTGGAGTGAAATTCCTTCCAGAGTAACCAAATCTTTCGGGAATGTTCCGTCAGCAAATTCTCGCGCGGGAAGCCCACAGCCACCGCAAAACGCTCTGCGCCCTCACCCACCAACATCACGTGCCCGGTGTGTTCCATCACCGCCTTCGACACCAGCGACACGTTCTTGATATTGCGCACGCCGCCGACCGATCCTGCACGCCGCGTCGGTCCATGCACGCAACAGGCATCGAGTTCGACCACGCCTTCTTCGTTGGGGATTCCGCCTAAGCCGACGGTATCGTCGTTAGGATCATCTTCCGGGCCTTTCACTACTTTGAGGGCAGCGTCGAGAGTGTCGCCGCCGCTCTTGAGGAAGGCGAATGCATCCTCCAGGTAGGCATAGCCGTTGTTGGCACAAACAATGATCGGGCGCTTGTGCGCACCTGATGGCGCGTCGTGTTCCTGCGGGGAGGCATTCGGCTTGCTGTCGTTGGCTTTGGCTGGCGTTCCTAATCCGGCGGCGACTGCTCCGAGAACCGAGGTCTTTACAAAATGACGGCGTGAGTAAGGCATGTTCCTCCTGCTTGCGCGAAAGCGGGAAGCATATCACGCAATCAGGCAGGGATTCATGCCGCCGAATTGAGGATGGCGTAGGGAACTACCGTTTTAGCCGCGGGCCATGCGGACGCAATGCCCGCGGCTACAACTAGATTTGGCCCAAACCACTTGCCAGACCGCGATATCGGCCCACGCGTCCGGGCTGTCGGCCGAGGGATTCTTTGCCTACAGCATCCGTGATCTCTCGCACCTTGCTTTGTTCAGACCGAAAACGAAGCAGCGCGGCAATATTGCCCACGCTGTCGAGATCGGGATCATCCTTCACGTAGAACAGTTCGACATCGCGACGGATCACCCACGGCAAGATGGCTTCAGACACATCGACAACCTCGCGAGTCTCGCGTTCGCAGACCGGGCAGGAGCTGACCAGGTGGGCGTCCAAGTGGCCGCAGCCTGTGCACTCGACCGCTTGTGCGACGTAGCGATCTCCAATCAGTAAAGTTTGTACCTCGCCCAACTCCAGCGAACGCAGCACGCGCCGCAGTCCGGTAACGCCGCGACCGTTGCTGCGGGCCTGGCTGATGGTTTCGCGTACTACTTCGCTGCATCGCTTCTTCTGCCACTCGGCGAAGATTTGTTCGGCTTGCGCACGAATAGTTTCGCGGCTCACATATGCCACTTCGGCGGAAAACCGCCCCAGTAATCGCTGCGCTACATCGGGGTGCAGTTGCGGTTCGAACTGCGACCAGTGCAAGTCCTGGCAGCCCAGAATCCACTGCTCGAAAACGTGCTTCTCAACCGCATTCTTCAACACCTCAGCCACCAGCTTGAAATGCTGGCGGACTTCGTCGGCGACGCGGTGCTCGGCGTGGCCGGCATCATATCCAGCGAAGCCATCCCCGCGACCACGGTGGGGAAGCGGATGAAAAAAATCCAGGCGTTCGGTCAACTCGCCGAGCCGTAGGTCGAACATACGCGCGCGGTGGCGATCGAGCAGCACAACCCCCAGACTGGGGAATGCTCCCAGCAGGCGGGCGACAGGTTTGAGATGAAAATGGCGATCCACGAAGAGTTGCGTGTTGCCGAGCTGCGGCGGCAGATCGTACTCGCGCCAAAAGCCTTGAGCGGCGCAGGCAAACACCGCCTTGCCATGCGTGCCGTTTCCGCGCAAGTCCTGCGACAGACGGACAATCCGATCAATATCTGTGCGGGCTGATTCGCACTCGCTTTTGCTCGCACTCGTGCCCCTGTTCTCCAACTGCCGTAAAGCCTCCCGCAGCACCTCTTTGGTCGCGATGGCTTCTTCCTTGTGAGCTTTGTTGCGAGGTGCCGTGGGCTGAAAGTAGAAGCTTAGAGCGCAGGCCCCATGATCTTCGAATTGAGCTAATTCATGGATTTGTTCGCGAGTAATCATTCGCTGTCCCACTTCCTTTCAATTGGAATTGGATTTACGCGGTCCCAGTGGGCGCGAACCGCCCTCTAAATTGGCCGCTAAATTGGGGCGATTTGCGCAGGTGATCGCGCGCGGCAGAAATAGAACTCAACACCCGGTCCGGCGGAATGCCAGTGATGGCGGAGATTTCGTCGACACCAAAGCCTTCGATGGCGTGCAAGATGAAAGCCTCGCGATGGTTCGAGGCCACATCGCGCAGAGCGGCCGCGATCAGACGCATCATCTCTTCCGACCCGACGATCTGTTCCGGGGTCGCCACCCGGTCGTCGGCGATGATGGTTTCTTCCGTAATCGCTTCATCAGGCTGGTGGAATTGAAATCCCGGCTCGTCGCTGGCTTTGACGTTGGCCTCACGGGCTGATTCCTCCAGGCGTACCGCACCTCCGTTTGTCCCGTCGGGACGGGAGAGTTCGTCGAGCGCTTCGAGTGCCAGGCGGTAGAGCCAAGGCTCCAGCGCCAGTCGCTCCGGTTTCTCCCTTCCACTGCCCAGCGCGGCGGCGATGGTTTCGTCAATCACTTCTTCTTTGCTGATGGAGTCCGGCACAACCTGATCAGCCGTTTCGCGAAAATAAATCTCGCGCTCCACAAAGCGCTCCAGACGAGGAAGATTCACGTTGACGTAAGAACGCACATCTTCCGCAGAAACAGTCGCCGGAAAAACCACAGCGAGAGTTTCCTCGAAAGGCACAGAAGCCTTGCGTCGGCCCGTGACCTCCTTCTGCCGCCGGGTCCACTTGTGCGGAGAGCGCAGAAGCTCCATGTGTTTGGTCACTTGTTGCAGCAAGTCTTCGAACGCACTCTTCACCGCAGCTTCGGGAGACTGGGCTTGCGCCTGTACCGCCATCTGACCGGAAGGCAACCGCAGGTTCAGGGAAACGCTGGTTCCTTCACGGGCGGAGATCTCCTCCACCATGCCTTTGAGATGGACCAGTTCCGGGCGAAAGAACTGCAGCCGTTTCCGCAGTTTTTCGATCTGATGTTGGATGTCTTTTTCTACGGCGGGAGTTTTATGAAGCCGGTAACTGACGTGGACGTTCATTAGCACCTCGGGCCTACAGCGAAGCGGCGCTTAGCAGTGCTTTCTACTACGATTGTACACCCGCTTGCGCGGTTGAAAAATGCGTATTGATGGATGAAAGGTTCGCGTTTGTCGGATTTGGAACTCTGGCGCTCGTAAGTGCTAGGACAAATGATCGGCGGTCCGCCCCTACCGCCGGACATCAGCCGTGCGATATCATCCGTGCACGATGAAACTGGCGAAAGCTCTGCTTCTCGCGTCTCTGGTGGCCTCCGTCCATGCGCAGAATCCTCCGTCCGAGGAGGTTGAGAATGTCTATTCCGATGCGCATGCCTTCTATCTGGATCTACATCAGAATCCGGAACTCTCAGCGCACGAAACCCAAACCGCAGCAAAGTTGGCGGGCCGGCTGCGTAGCCTTGGTTATGAAGTGACGGAGCGCGTTGGTGGCACGGGCATTGTTGCCATCCTGAAGAACGGCGCAGGCCCGACGGTGATGCTTCGAACAGAACTCGATGCCCTGCCGGTTGAAGAGAAGACCGGACTTTCCTACGCCAGCAAGGTTCACGTGAAAGATGATGCCGGGCACGATGTTCCCGTGATGCACGCTTGCGGACATGACTTGCACATGGCAGCGATAACAGGTACCGCCGCGATCATGGCTCACAGCAAAAACACATGGCACGGAACCTTGATGCTGATCGGTCAGCCGGCCGAGGAAACCATCAGTGGCGCCAAGGCGATGCTCGCGGACGGTCTGCTGACGCGCTTTCCCAAGCCGGACGTCGCGGTGGCCCTGCACGTGGAGAACTTACTTCCTGCGAGGACCGTTGGGATTACGCCTGGAGTCTACAACACGAACGCCGACTCGCTGCGAATCACAATTTACGGCAAGGGTGGACATGGCTCGGCGCCGCACACCGCCATTGATCCAATTGTGATCGCAGCGCGAACTATTCTGGCGCTGCAAACCATCACCTCGCGCGAAGTCAAGCCCGGGGAAATGGCGGTTGTCACCGTGGGCTACATTCAGGCTGGCACCAAGAACAACATTATTCCGGATCAGGCTGAGCTGGGATTGACGGTGCGCACCAGGGACGCGGAAGTGCGCAAGCAAGTGCTTGCGGCCATCTCGCGGATTACCAAAGCAGAAGCCGAAGGTGCAGGAGCGCCGCGTCCACCGATGATCGATCATTATGAAGGGACGGATTTGGTCTATAACGATCCTGCATTGGCGCAGCGCCTGCGCGGGGTGCTGGAGTCAGCTCTGGGCAAAGATCACGTTTTGATCCAGGAGCCGATCACGCCTTCAGAGGATTTTGCTTACATTACCGAGCAGGGAATTCCTGGATTCTACTTTAGCCTTGGTGGAGCGGATCCGGACAAGTTTGAGCAAGCCAAAGCTTCGGGAACCATGCTGCCATCGAATCACTCGCCACTCTTCGCGCCTGACGTGGATCCGGCGTTACACACCGGAATAGCCGCCGAAGTGGCTGTGTTGCGCAATCTGCTAAATTAATCGGCCGAGCGGTTGCGCGGGACGGGTGACGAGAACTCGGCTTCGGAACTTCTCTTAGGGCTGACAGGCACTCATGTCCTGCCGGGTCGCCTTTCGATTTTGCTTTCTTACCCTTTAGCTCCATTCGGTTGCCGGGCCGAGCGCCTACGGCATTGTCGGACAAGGTGTAAATTTTCTCGTCTTTTTCGATTCGTGCATGATGACAACGGTGATTACTACCACTACCGCCGCAGTTACCGCCACAATTCCGATAACGATATTCCTGCCCGCGTTATCCAAGCCATTTCCTCTAGCGGGAGCGGGGAGGGCCAGACGAATAACAACAATCAGAACCGCACGCCAGAAGGTTTTCTGGAACATGAGTCCTCCTTACGTTGTCTGGGACTGCTTTCTGCGGGGCCCGCGCCACTTTCCAGCGGCGGTATTGGCTGGAGTTTCTCTTTGATCTGGAAAGCGAAGTTATAGAACGCCTGTGTGGTCCCTTTGGGAAACGATTTCTCTAGGATCCGATCTGCTCTAATATCGAACGTGCCGCTGCTGCCGGATTGACGGCTTCGGTGATGGGGCGCCCGACGACAATGTGGCTAGCTCCCGCGGCAATCGCTTCCGCCGGGGTGACTACGCGCACCTGATCTCCGCGCCCCGTACCAGCCGGGCGTACGCCGGGAGTCACGATGGCGAACTCGTTTCCCAGTTCCGCGCGCACGCGCGCAGCCTCGCGCGCCGACGTAACAATCCCCTGGCATCCATTCGCTAACGCCAGCGTGGCCAGCCGCAACACCTCCTCCGCCATCGTTCCTCGGAGCCCAATCGTACGCAGATCGTTTTCGTCCATGCTGGTTAGGACGGCAACTCCGAGGACGGTCAGGTCAGGATTTACAGACCGCGCCGCGTCCACGGCTGCCCGCAGCATCTTGGTGCTGCCGGAGGTGTGTACGGTCAGCATGCTCACCCCTAACCGTGCAGCTTCGTGTACGGCAGCCGCTACGGTGTTAGGGATGTCATGATATTTCAGGTCGAGAAAAACCCGCCGGCCCGAGGCCACGAGATCGCTCACTACGCGCGGACCTTCAGCGGTGTACAGCTGCATGCCGACTTTATAAGTCAGCGCAGAGTCGCCGACAGCCGCCACAATTTTCTGCGCGGCTGTTGCAGTGGACACGTCGAGAGCCACGATTAGCTTGTAGCGTGGATCGTTTGTGCGCGTTCTACTTTGGTTCGAATCGCTGCCAGGGATGAGATGGGGCAGAGTGGTCTGCATCCCTAGCAGTGTAAGGCGTCTACTGAAGTTCCGCCATAGGGTGGTTTGCCGCGATGGTTTGGTAGACTGGCCGGTGTTGAGACGTGCCAGCTTTCACCAGGTCGAGTCTGACCCTCTGCAACCCGCGATGTTGAAATTGGAGTGCCTGGGCTGCGCCATAAGAAAGATCGATAATGCGACCCTCCACGATTGGCCCTCGATCATTCACCTTTACGACGACCGCCCTGCCATTGTGCAAATTGGTCACCCGCACGTAGCTTCCGAGCGGTAGCGTGGGGTGTGCTGCGGTCATATCGTACATCTCGAAATCTTCGCCGCTTGCGGTTGGCTTGCCCTCAAAATCCTCCCCGTACCAAGACGCTGTTCCAACTTGATACGGTTGGCTTTTAGCGATCTGCTTTCGGATTTCGGGTTTGGTCGGGGCTCTACTTGGGGCGGAACTGGCCTCCGAGTTGTTCGGGCCCTGAGCGGCTCCCAGCCCGACGATCATTAACCCGATCATCAGTCCATGAGCTATACGTCTGTGCATTCAGTTCTCCTCGCATCTCAAAAAGTCGTCCTAGCTAGGCAGTTTTCGTTAACGGTTTGTAAATGGTAGAGGCCTAGTAGCACCTTGTCAACCCGAAAGTAGGCCATCTATAGTGGCCTGGTAGTAATCGATATCACACGTAACTTGTTGTTAATTATAAGGAAAGTGGATGATGTCTATCAAAACAATGAGCTTATGTGTTTGCACATTAGTAAATAGGTAATAACCCGCACCTCACGAACTATTTTCATCTCCAATCGATTCAGTAACTTACATGCTATTTCTTACAAGTTGTTTATTGCCATCGTTTTAGGTAAAAGGTTGTTTAGTCGCGCGACGTATTTTTCGCTTTTGCCCGAGCGCCCAGACCGGAAAATCATGGCTGAAACACCGCCAGTTGTACTCACCATCGCAGGCTTTGACCCTTCTTCTGGAGCCGGCGTGACTGCTGATATTAAGACGATCGCCGCTCACGGCTGCTACGGGGTGGCTTGCATCACGGCCATGACTGTGCAATCCACCGCTGGCGTCCGCCGGATGGAGGCAGTCGACCCCGGTCTGATCACCGATACCCTGAACGAACTCGTGGCGGATGTCCCGATCGCTGCTGTGCGTATCGGAATGCTGGGCGCAGCCAAGGTGGTTCGGGCAATAGCTGACTTCCTCGTCGAACGCCAGGGCAAATCGAAAACGCCCAATGTGGTCCTGGACCCCATTTTAAAGTCTTCCTCCGGTACCGACCTGCTCGATGCGCCCGGAACCAAGCTGCTGATCGAAAAACTGATCCCTCTGTCGACCGTTCTCACGCCGAACGTGGACGAGGCTGCCGTTCTCACGGGCATGAAGGTCACGAATCTCGACGAAATGCGGGCGACGGCGGTCAAGCTCCATGAGATGGGCTCAGCCGCTGTAGTGATCACCGGGGGCCATCTTGACAAAGCCATCGACCTATTGAGCTACACCACCAAACACGGCGTTGAACAAGAAGTCTTCAAGGCGGAGCGGCAACGCTCGAATTCGACACATGGCACGGGATGCGCTTTCGCCACCGCAATCGCCTGCCACCTGGCACTCGATCGCGGCCTCGCCGAAGCTACTCTGCTAGCCAAGACCTACGTAACTGCCGCTATTGCGGCTGGCCATCCCTTGGGTCGTGGCACCGGACCTGTCCACCATCTCTACCGCATGAACCAGCAGCGGCGCGCTCCGACTTCGGGAAGCGAGTCGTAAGGATTTGGTTGGAAGAGTGAGAGGCCTACTCGTTATCGGAGGGCTTCTTCAAAAGGATGCCCGCGACAAACGAAGCCGTCGCGGCCAGCAGCCATTCGATCCGCCACATCTGGATTGCCTGAAACTCAACCAGATTCGAGGCCTTATAGAAAAGGCTGACCCCGATGACTCCGACCACGCAACCTAGGCCAACGATGAACGCGATCAACGATCCCGTGGGCAGGCCTACCCAATGCTTGATCTCGTGGAAGTGCAAATAGTGCAGCCAATTGGGAAAGGGTATCTCATGCCAGGTGTCGGCAGCCCACGTGAGTCCATTTCTCAACCACGCCGCGCCCCTGGCCCACAGACCGGCGATGACCTCAGCTTTTCTATCCCGATCGACGGGAGCCACAGTCAATGCCTGGCGGCGCAATCCGCAGGTATGGCAAAACCTGGCCGCAATCATGAACTCGCTGCCGCAACCCTCGCAAGCATCTGCCATTTCCACGCCGGCTACGGCTTGGGGGGCAGCCGTAGCCGAAGGATCCAGTGCACTTGGGGGGCTCCAAAATTCCTGCTCTGCATCTCGAACTAGATCAGCCATAACGGAAAGAGCTCATTAGGACGTTTCTCTTTGCAACGCAAACTA
>Ga0116130_1000140_pt1 | contig 44570 bp, 35 predicted proteins | sample June2015DPH_17_5_FD_89733 | JGI IMG/M metagenome (GOLD analysis project Ga0116130, IMG submission 89733) | Peatland microbial communities from SPRUCE experiment site at the Marcell Experimental Forest, Minnesota, USA - June2015DPH_17_40 | ecosystem: Environmental > Terrestrial > Soil > Wetlands...
CCAGCACGAACAGACGGTTGCGCTCCACCAGGTAGGCCTTCAACGGCGACGCCTCCCCCGCCGAGTGCGAATAGTGATGCTCCACCACCGCCAGCGGCGAATACACGCACTTCCATCCTCGCCACCGCGCGCGCAGGCCGAGATCCGTGTCCTCGCAATACAGGAAGAAATGTTCGTCGAAGTCTCCAATCTCCTCGATCATCGCCCGCCGGTACAGCGCCGCCGACCCGCTCGGCAACAGCACCTCCTCTTCCACTGGAAAATCCTCCGGCGCTTTCCCATGCCCACGCTGCTTGCTGCTGCCGTCGCGCGCCAGAAGCATGCCGGCCGAATCCAGCCGGTTTTCGCCGTAAAGCCGCACCTGCGACGCGCACATCCCCGCGTCCGGCCGCCGGTCGAGCGCGCCAACCAGCGCCTCCAGCCACCCAGGGTGCGCCACCGCGTCGTCGTTCAACGTGGCCAGATACCGCGCGCCCGATGCCAGCAGCCCCTGGTTGACCGCCGCCCCGAACCCCACGTTGCGGCTGTTTTCGATGACGCGGAACTCCGGCGGCGCCGCTTGGCGCCCCGGCACGTCCTGGAGCCGCACCAAGCCGCGCCCGCTGTTATCCACCACGATCACGTCAAAGTCGCGCCGCGTCTGTTTCGCGAGCGATTCCAGGCATTCCAGCAGTCTTCGATCGGCAGCCAGCGTGGGGACAACTACGGTCGCGACCAGTTCCGGCAACGCACCATTCTACCAGCCCCACGCCTATTGGTAGGGCATGCTTTAGCTTGCCCACATGCCTCCAGAGCTTGCCGAACAACACCAAAACACAACACGCACAGATAAACACGGATGACCACCGATTCAAAAGATCCGGCTTATCCGTGTTCATCTGTGTTCATCCGTGGCACCAGAATTCTCTTGGGCCTTTTCGGCAATTGGTCTAACTTGCCCTTTGTTCCCCTGTCGCGCAACCACCCGGTAACATTCACCCGGTAACATTCGCCCCTCCCCCGACGCCTAGCCAGTTACTATGATCAAAAAGCTGCTCTTTGTAACGACGATTTTGCTGGCAGTGACGGTGTGCCTGATGGCTGCCGACGCCAGCGGTAAATGGACCTTTGAACAGCAGGGCCGCGGCGGCACCATGCAGGTGACCCTGAACCTGAAAATCGATGGTGCCTCGCTCACCGGCACTCTGAGCCAGCCGGGCCGGGACGGCAACGCCATGGAGACCGCGATATCGGATGGCAAGGTCGATGGCAACAACATCAGCTTCGCGGTGAAGCGCGAGTTCAACGGCAACAGTTTCGTGACCACCTATAAGGGAACCCTCGACGGCGACAGCCTGAAAATCGAAATCAGCAGGCCTGGCCGCGATGGCAACACCCGGACCACCAACGCCGTCGCCAAGCGCGCCACCACCTAAAGCCGGCCGCATCCGACTCGCGACCAAGCATATCGGAGCCGTGACCATAGGGAGCGGTCATGCACCTACCGCAAGCCCTGCCGCGCCCTCGTGGCGCACGCACTCCTGCGTGCCGCGTCGGCACTCTTGCCGACGCCCGGCGTGCCGTAACGCCGTCGGCGCGGTGCAGAATCTGGACCCGAATTCCCGATGGTCCTAATTTCAGCACAGGCGAAATGCAGACTGCCGCGCGGCGGATCAAAGCTCCCAGTGACAGCTACCGATATGGCGCGATAACGGTCCGGTCGTGGACCGTGTGCCTCACCGCTAACAAGGCCGAATTACCGGCACATCTGCTACAGCCAGCCCTTCTGCCGCGCAATCCGCGCCGCTTCGGTGCGATTCGACGCACCCAGCTTGCTGATGGCTTCCGACAGGTAGTTTCGAACCGTCCCCTCCGATAGGTTCAATCGCTCCGCAATCTCGGCGCCGGCCGCGCCCTCGCCGGCATAGCGCAGCACCTGACGTTCGCGATCGGTGAGCGGGTCGGCTTCGGTCCACACCTCGGCCGCCAGTTCCGGGTCGATCACGCGCGCACCGGCCTTGATGCGGCGAATGGCGTCCGCCAGCATCGACGAGGGCGCATCCTTGAGCAGGTATCCGGAAACGCCCGCCTCCAGCGCCCGCCGCAGATATCCCGCGCGGGCGAAGGTGGTGAGGATCGCGACCCGCACCGGCAGTTTCCGCCGCTGGATTTCGGCCGCCAGTTCCAGGCCGGTGAGCTCCGGCATTTCGATATCGGTGAGCAGCACATCCGGCAGCAGCTTCAAAACCACTTCCAGCGCTTCGCGCCCGTTCTGCGCCTCGCCCGCCACCTCGATGCCGGAATCGATCGCGAGCAGCGCCGCCAGCGCGCCGCGCACCATCGCCTGATCCTCCGCGATCACCACCCGGATGCTCATACCGGCACCCGAATGCGCAGCAGCGTTCCGGCGGACCCGTTGCGCTCCAGCACGCCACCCAGCGCTTCCACGCGCTGGCGCATCCCGCTCAGCCCGTTCCCCTCTTCGGCGGCGCCGCCGCGCCCGTTATCGGCCACCTCGAGCTCACACCAGGTTCCGTGCTGTTGCAGGCTCAACCGGCAAACCGTGGCCTGTGCATGCCGCACCACGTTGGTGACCGCTTCGCGCAACGCCATGGCGAGGACGCCCTCCTGCGCCGGCGAGAGCCGCGGTGTCCGGATGGCGGCTTCCATCCGAATGCCCGCCGTCTCCAGCGTGCGGCGCGCCTCGGTCACTTCGCGATCGATCCCGCCGGAACGGTAGCCCTGCACCGCGCTGCGAACCTCCGCCAGCGCCTCACGCGAAATCTGTTCCACTTCGCGGATTTCCTTTGCCGCCCGCTCGGGGTCGCTCGCCGCCAGCTTCGATGCCAGCTCCGATTTCAGAACGATCACCGAAAGCGTGTGTCCCAGCAGATCGTGCAGGTCGCGCCCGATTCGTTCGCGCTCCGCGACCCGCGCCATATGCTGAGCCTCGTCCTGCGCCAGCAGCAACCTTTCCGTCATGCGCCTCTTCCAACACTGCTGAATCACCAACGCACCCACTAGCAGCGAGAAGACCAACGCCGGAATCCAACTGTAGGGCGGTAGGCGGAGGATCGCCGCCTCGGCGCCGGCGATGGCCAGGATGCCGCCCAGATAGCGGTAAGCCATAGCCGGCTCGAAGGCCTTCCCCAGGAAACTCGCGCCATACACGAAGAACACCGAGGCCGCCGGGTTGCTCGGAATCAGCGCCACTCCCAGGGCCACGAAACCGCCAATCACCCACAGGGTGCGCCGGCCTTTCAGCCAGTAACCCCAAAAGTACAGGGCCAGCGCGACCAGAGTCGCCGGCACCGTGATTGCCCGGTCCCACACGGAAGCGGGGTAGAGCCACGGCATCAGCGCGTAATACACCAGGTAGATCAGCCAAACATAGGGCGTCCAGTCCAGTTCCTTCGGCAGCAGCCGCATCATGTCCTACCCGTACACTTTCTCTTGTTCGCGCGAATCTCCAATCCACGCGATTCCGGCGAAGATCATCGTGAACGCCGCCAGCGCCCCGACGTGTTCCATGATAGTGCCTTGTACCGGCGCGTGCAGCACGCCGAGCGCGAGCTGCGCGAAATGGTAAGTCGGCAGGAAGGGCGCGGCCTGCCGCAATACGCTGGGCAGGAACTGGAGCGGAATCCACAGCCCCGCGCAGAACGCCATCGGCATATAAATCATGTTGACGGTGGCCGGCGCCGAGTTCGGCCCCACGAAGTTGCCGATAGCGAGGCCGAGCGCGCAGAAGGGCACCGCCCCCGCGATCAACGTCCCGCCCAACGCCAGCCATTGTCCCAACGGCATCCGCACGCCGCCAAACACGGCCCCCAGCGTGAACAGCAGCGTCACCACAATCGCGCCGAACGCGAGCGAAACGGCCCCTTTCGCCACCAGGTACGCCGCCGGCGGCATCGGGCTGGCGCGCTTCACCTGCAGCCATCCGAGGCCGCGCTCCACCGCGATTCCGATGCCAAACGCGTACAGCGTCGCCCCCACCACGGCGAACGCCCCGTACGTCGCCAGCAGGTAGCGCGCCATCGGCATGGCCGCTCCCGGTTGTGGGCTGCGGCCCATCGCCAGGCCGAAGAAGCAGTAAAACATCAGCGGAAACAGCACCGTCGACAGCGAGTAGACTCGCATACGGAGCAGCTTCAAAAACTCGCACTTGGCTTCCATCCAGTAAACATGTGTCATGGTCAGGCCACCTCCTCCATCGCATCTTCTTTCACTAGTTCCAGGAACGCATCTTCGAGTCCGGTCTGCGCGGTTCGTGCTTTGATGTCCGCCGGCGTCCATTCCGCAATGATCCGCCCCTGGTTGATCACCGCCACGCGATTCGCCAGCGCGTCGGCTTCCTCCATGTGATGCGTGGTGAGCAGCACGCTGCCGCCGCGCCCGACGAATGCGCGGATGTGTCCCCACAGCGCGCGCCGCGCCGCCACGTCGAGTCCCACCGTGGGCTCGTCGAGAAACAACAGATCGGGATTCCCGCAGATTGCCAGCGCAAACAGCACGCGCTGTTTCTGCCCTCCCGAAAGGTCGCCGAACAGGCGGTTTTCCACGCCGCCCAATCCCGCGGCCCGAATCGTCTCGGAAAGCGCCAGCGGTTTCGGGTAATAACTCGAAAACAGCTCGATGTGCTCGCGCACCCGCAGCGTCTCCGGCACTTTCGCCACCTGCAGCAGCGCTCCCCGCCGCAGCTTGGCTTCCTGGCTGGCCGGCGGGCAGCCGAATACCGCCGCCGTCCCCGAGTCGGCTTTCGCCAGCCCCAGCAGGATCCGCACCGCCGTGGTTTTTCCCGCGCCATTCGGTCCCAATAGGGCCAGCAGTTCGCCGCGGTCGATTCTCAAATCGATTCCCCGCAGCGCTTCAATCGCTCCGTACCGTTTGGTAACTCGCCGTAATTCCGCAACCGGCATGTTTCCACCTCCAGTAACATGGTGCGGCAGCGCGGAACTCCCCACCAGTGGAGATTGTCACGACTTGGATATGACAGATGTCATGGGGCCGGCCGGGATCCATACGCACAGCCTTGAAAGCGGAAATCAGCCAAGTGGCAGCGTGCTAGGCCGCCAGAACGCCTACCGATAACTCGAAATAACGCCAGTTGAAGAGCCTGCGACAGTGGGGTGCGTCATGAGGCTGCGTACGGAACACCTTCGTGGTAAACTGATCGGCCAGGATGACTAAGGGTCAGGTCCTTGCCGTCAGCTTGATGGGCATGGGCCGCCTGCTCGCGGCGTCGACTTGCGAAGGATTAGCAAACTTCTCTCTCCCCGACACGACCATCACGATCGCAGTCTCGGTACCGGCTGGCCCGTATACGGCTCCGGACGGCACGGCCTTCTCAAGTCTGCCCGCATTCTGCCGGGTCGCTGGGTCGATCCAGCCAACCGCCGACTCGAAGATCCAATTCGAGGTCTGGATGCCAGCCTCGGGATGGAACGGGAAGTTTGCCGGCGCCGACAACGGCGGTTTTGGCGGGTCGATCAATTACGGCAAAATGGGCGATGCGCTCAGTCATGACTATGCCGCGGCCTCCACCGACACGGGTCACACGGCGGGTTCGCTGGGTGTGCTGGACGCGAGTTGGGCCCTGGGGCATCCGGAGAAGGTCATTGATTACGGCTATCGCGCGATCCACCTAACGGCGCAGACGGGCCAGGCCATCGTGGCCGCGTTCTATGGGCAAGGTCCCAACCACTCGTATTTCAATGGCTGTTCGAACGGCGGACGGCAGGCGCTGATAGAGGCCCAGCGCTACCCGGCCGACTACGACGGAATTATCGCCGGCGATTCGGCGAACTTCATGACGCACCTATTCTCGACAGGAGTCTGGGACAACCAGGCGCTGGCGGTGAGTTATCTCCCGCCCTCGAAGCTGCCCGCGATCGAAGCGGCCGCACTGGCGGCGTGCGACGGTCTGGATGGCGTGGTGGATGGCGTGATCGACGACCCGCGGAAATGCAACTTCGATCCATCGAGCCTGCTCTGCCAGGGCGCCGAAACCGACGCCTGCCTCACCTCGCCTGAGATCGGAACGTTGAAGGCTCTCTACGCCGGGCCGGTGAACTCCGCTGGCGTCCAGGTCTTTCCCGGCTACCCGGTGGGTGGGCAGACGGGCGCCAATGGCTGGTCGTTGTGGGTCACCGGGCCTACGCAGGACACGGGCGCGTTGTTTGGCTTCGGATACTACTACTTCGTGAACATGGTTTACGGCAACCTGGCATGGAATCCCAACGCGTTCAATATCGACAGCGACGTGGCTGCCGCGGACGCAGCGACCGGAGCGACGTTGAACGCGACAGATCCGGACTTGACGGCATTTCGCGAGCGCGGCGGCAAGCTCATTCTCTTTCACGGCTGGAGCGATCCCGCGATCGCCGCCGAAAGCACGATCAATTATTACGAAAGCGTAGTCGCGAAGCTGGGCCGAATCCGCGGTCCGTCCTTTATCCGCTTGTTTCTCGCGCCCGGCATGCAGCACTGCGAGTACGGGCCGGGGCCAGACAGCTTCGGTCAGAACGGTTTCGACCAGGGCGACCCGCAACACGACCTGGAGTCGGCTCTGGAGCTCTGGGTCGAGCAAGGGGTTGCACCGGAGCGGATCGTCGCGACCAGGTACAACACCGATCTCGATCCCACCACCGGCGTGCTGCGCACTCGGCCATTGTGCGCGTATCCCGCGGTGGCCCGATGGGAGGGGCTTGGCAGTACGGACGATGCCGCGAACTTCTTGTGTGTTACACCGGCATCCAATCGGCCGATCGGGAGGCCGCGAGTTCACTTAGCTCATTTCTGACCCGCAGATTCGCCTCGGTACTCTCTCACTTTCTCCTGAACATCGGCAAGATACTGCATTGCCTCAGTCCGCGTTTTTATGGAGGCGACTCGCGCGACGATCGCAGGGCGCCGATCGGGTGAGATGGCGAGATCCTGCCCCATCGCGGAGTGCAGCACCGCTGGGAGGTTCCCCTTGTTTACGTCTTCGTCCGGATGGCTCGCAGGAGTCTGATCGACAGCCTTTGATGGCGCGCGAAACGCCGGTAATGCGCCTCCGGAATTGGCTGGCACAGGCAGCTTCGCCGGGGCATCGTTTCTCGCCGCGCGAAGTGTGACCAGGGAATCCAGGCGATTGGCCCTCGCGTCGCGCGCCGTCATGGGATTCAGCCCCCAAAGGGCCTCCAGTGTTGCCGGAATGGAAGCATGATCGTAGATCCGGTGATCGATGAGGTTTTTCGGGATGAGCGGCGAGACCACGATGGCCGGAACGCGGGGGCCATACCGCTGGAATGTGAAGCCGTATTGGTTGTACTCGGCGCCGGGCTCGGTGTCGCCGGGCGCCGGGGCCTCGGGCGGACTTACGTGGTCGTAGAAGCCGCCGGGCTCATCCCACGTGACGATCAGGAGGCTGCTTTCCCAGACAGCGGAGTTGCGGATCGCCTCATAGGTCGCCTTGATCAGAGCCTCGCCACGAGTCGCATCCGCCAAGGGATGTTGAGAGGTGCCGTCTTTGTAATCGTGTAGTACGTCGTAACTCGGTTCGATGAAGATATAACCATCCGGATAGTCCGCCTGGGCGAGATCAGCGGCAAAGTCGCTGTAATGCCGGATATCGTCGAGGTGGATACCTTTGAGTGCGGCGACAATCGGGAAGTCGTCGCCGCCATACAGTCGCCGCTGAATGCCTTTCGTCTGGAGCGCGTCAAAAATCGTGCCATTCCGGAAGGACAATCCGTCGATAGCCTCCCATTCGGCAATTTCCGCGGTTGTTGGACTGTGATCGAGACCCCGCGACGATGCGGCGTGGACGAACATTCGGTTGGGCCAAGTGGGACCGGGCATGGATGCGTGCCAGTTGTCGCAAACCACGAATTCGCGGGCGAGAGCGTCCTGCACGGGCAACTGTTGCGGCAGGTAACACTTCATGATCTCGCCGGGATCTTGGCCGCCACTGGCAACGTATGAGGCGACGAATCCACTGTTGTCGATGGGCGGATACGGCCCGCCAGATTGATAGGTCGCGGCCGGCCCGCAGAGCTGGCGCAGCACGTCGGGGAATTCGTGGCCCGGGTCAGTCGGCATTCGGTAATCGGCGCCGGATGAGACCACGTATGTCTGGCCATTGAAACTATTTGATTCGGTCCCGATCAGACCGTTGATCTTCGTTGGCGCTTCCGTGACGGCATCGACGCCGGTTATACCGGAAAATCCTAATAAATGGTCGAATGAGCGGTTCTCCAGCATCAAGACGAACACGTGCTCGATGCCGAGCGCTTCTGCAGGTTGGTTCATGGTTTTCAATCCCCTTCCAACGGTCGGTGCTCAGTCTATCACGCTGAAGCTGGGACAGCGGACGGCATTTCGAGCGAGTTGCAACCAGGCTGTGCTCGTGGGCGAGGGCGTGAGACTACGGCGGCCCATCTTGGAGCCGCATTTCTCGGTTTCGCTGCCTTGCGTCAGGCCCCCCGAGGCTGCGATCATTGCTGTGAACGCGAATCCGAAGGTCCCGATCATGCGCATTCGTCTGCTGATTCTCGCCACCCTTGTCGGCGGCTCCGCCAGTTTGTTCGCCGAAACGCCTGCCTGGCAGCCTGCTGCCGGGCATCTGACCCTGCCTCTCTGGCCCAACGGGGCGCCGGGTGCCCCACCGAATTCGGTGCCGGAGGTCGATACCACAACCGCGAAAGATAACCTCATCGCGGGCAAGCCGCTCATCCGTCTCGGCAACGTTTCAAGTCCTACCCTCACCCTCTACCCTGCACGGGACAAGAACACGGGCGCCGCCGTGGTTGTCTTTCCGGGCGGCGGTTACCGCATCCTGGCCATTGACCTCGAAGGAACCGAGGTGTGCGACTGGCTCAATTCCGTAGGCATCGCCTGCATCCTGGTGAAATACCGCGTGCCCGACTCCGGGCCTTACCCCAAGTCTTCCGCTGCACTGCAGGATGCGCAGCGCGCTCTCGGGATCGTGCGCTCTCACTCGAGCGAGTGGCATATAGATCCACACCGAATCGGGGTCCTTGGCTTTTCCGCCGGCGCCCACCTTGCAGCCGCGCTCAGTACCCACTTTGACCACCGACTCTATGATCCGATTGACACCGCGGATGGACTAAGTTGCCGCCCCGACTTCGCGGTAATCGTCTATCCGGGCTATCTGGCACTAGCGGAGAAAAACTTCGCGCCCAATACCGACATTCACGTGACTGACCAAACCCCGCCTTCGTTTATCGTTCAGGCCGAGGACGACCCCGTCCATGTCGAGAACGCTGTGGTCTATTTCCTCGCGCTAAAGAATGCGAAGGTTCCGGCGGAGCTGCACATTTATGCCGAGGGCGGACACGGTTACGGCCTGCGCCATACCGCACTCCCGGTCACGACGTGGCCCCTCAGCGTGGAAACGTGGCTCCGCACGCTTCATGTCCTATCCGACTCCACTGGGTCCGACTCCCCGGCAAAGTAAGCTTGCGAGTAAATCGAGCGGCGGCGCGACCAGCACCTGTCGCTCGACCTTCCGGGCGCCGCTGTGAAGGCTGCCAAGCCGCTGCCGGTGAAGAGCGGGTTGGTCGATCGATTGGGTTTGACGATGGGCGAGCGCGGGCATCGACAGGCTTTTGCGACGAGCCGGTAGAAGTGCTGGGCTTGTGAGGCAGGGTGGCATCCTTGCAGCCGATTGACAATCGGCTCAGCCGCGTTGCAAATCAGGTGGCGGGTTGCCCACCTGCCGCAGCGTACCATCCTGCCTCACATCGCGTCACTGCTGCACGGTGACGGCTAAGCCAGTTTGCGTACTGAGGCCGTTGACGGTCGCCACAATCTGCGCGTCGCCATTCGGCAAACCCGCCGGCACGGTGACATTCAACTGGTCCAGGCCGCTGCCGACCACGCCGGCGTAAGTGACGACGGCAGGCTGGCCCCCAATCGTGACCGTGACGTTATCCGCATTCGCCAACGGCGCCGGTGCGGGGAGGATCTGGCCCGCCGAACTAAAGGGGCTCATCGGACCGAAACCAGTGCCATACAACTGGACGGTTTCGCCGGGTTTAGCGGGCGTGAAGTTTCCGCCGAGCGCCGCCGGTCCGATGGGAGCACCGTTCGCGTGTTCCGCGGCCGCGTACTTAGTGCCGAAGAGGAAGAACGCCGGTGTCTCGCCGCTCGCATTCACCGTGAACACGTTGCTGGTTCCTTGCGGATTCATCACTTGCACCTGCACCGGGCCGGCAGTGAGACCGTCCGGAGCGAGCACGTTGAGTTGAGTCGGGCTGATGTAATACGGGTATGCCGCGACGCCGTTGAGGGTCACCGAAACTCCGTCGAGCTGCGTCGGCAGGCTGTCGCCCACAAAATCGGAAACATTCCAGAGACGAGTAATCGTGGACAGGTTCGCCCCCTCGATGGTGATCCAGCTCCCAGCCGAAATCGGTGCCACGAAACTGGCGCCGTTGACTACCGCGGTGATGGCCGGTTGCGCGTTGCTATCGGCCACGGGCGTCAGCAGGAACCACTCGGTGGTCTGACTGGATAGCGTCAGCCCGAGCAGAATCTGATTGCTTCCCCCCACGAAGCTTACGGTGGCGACCGTCGCTCCGACAGGCAGATTCGGGATGAGCGTGTTATCCATCCGGTACATCATGCCGGCATGGTAGTAGAAGAAGCCGTCCGGCGGCAAGAAAAAGCTGGCGGGGTACTCGTTTTGATAACTGCCGAGGACGTCGCCGGCGTCATCGATCGCATTTCCCACGCTCAAAAAGTTCGCTCCGGGGACTTGGATTTGTTGCATGCTCTTGCCGGAGTAGAGGAAGGCCCCGGAAACTGCATCCGTCCCGCCGGTCGGGACCGGATACTGAGCTGCGGTATTGGCAGTGCCGGTAATCTGGCCGCTCGTATTAATGCCATAGGCGACGCCGCCCACAAAAGGGCCGGTCCCGCCTAAGTCGCCCAGGTCCAGGATGGTGCCATCCGGGTTGAAAACGGCCGGATCCGCCTGGAGGGCCGAGCCGAAAGTGGCGAGACCCACGGCCACTCCCGCGTTATTCAAACCGTATACGACATTCCCCGAGGTTCCGGCGGAAGTCAGCATCCGGTACTGTCCACCCGAGTAAATCCAGGCGCCGCTTTGTAGTCCTCCGCTGAGGCCGAGCACCAGCAGGTTGCCCGTCACGGTGCCGCTATCGTTGATGGCACCTGCCCATCCCGTGTTCGAGTTGGCTGCGGACCCCGGTCCCGCGGGCAGCAGGGGAGTGAAGGTGCCGTCCAGGTTGATGAAAGGGTAATACGGGAAGCCGGTCTCGGACGTCGGCCCCTGGAGGACGCCGACGAACTGCCCGCTCTTGTTGGCTCCATACACGTAGCACGAGTAACCCGGAGTCGAGAACACGCTCCAGACCCCGTTCTGGTACTTATCGCACTGAGCAATGCCGGTCGACGGATCGATGGATTCGCCGAGCATCTCTCCGTTAGCTCCCACCCACATGATGGGGTCATTCGGACGCAGCGTACTCGGAAGCTGCGTCAGCATAAAGGTTGGTTGGCCGATAGCAGTCCCGGCGATTGCCAGGCCTAAGATCAGCAGTCGTATGATGTTCGTTTTGACAGTCATAATAATCTCACCTCATAATTAACGGTTAAACGGCGCCTGTCTCTAAAAGCCCAGGCGCAGGGACAGTTGCAAAGATCTGGGGCCACCCATCTGAAATGCGGGGGATTGCCCGCTGATGGGGCTGCCGCTTCCCATCATCAGGTTCAAAGAAGATCCCGATTGACCGAACATGGGGTTACTCAGATAGGGCATCGGGTCCGCGAACTGGGGATGGTTGAACACGTTGTACGCCTCCGCGCGGAACGTAAGACGCAGTTTCTCGCGCAACGCGAAGGAGCGGCCGGCGGAGCAGTCGGCCTCCCACATGCCGAACCCGCGTACGGTGTCTCTGCCGAGAGTGCCGGGGATCGCGGAAGCCGGCGCGAATGCCGCCGGATTCAACTGCCGTCCGCCGGCGACGTTCGCGTTGGAAATCCAGAGCGGCAGGCCTGGCACCAGGTTAGGCCGCAGGTTTGCGATGGCGAAACCCTCGAGAGATTCCGAGGCAAGCACGTCCACGGGGAAAGCGGTCCGCGAATAGAAGAACGTGCCGACGGCCCAGCCCCTCGACAGTCCGCGGAAAGGCCTCAGCGCGGGAGTCGTATACAAGATCGCGGCGGTTACTGTCTGGCGCGCGTCGAAACTGGAGTCGCCGCGGTCGTTCCGCGCACTTACACCCGGCGCGATCAGGAAGAGCGAAGAGTCCGACGATCCCGTATCGATGGCGTGTGACCAGGAGTATGCGACCTGCCCCTGAAGTCCGCCGGCGAGTGGGCGCCGGTACACGGCATTCAAGCCATGGTAGACGGCCGTCCCGTGGCTGGTGGCGAACAAGAGTTGCGCGAGGTTGGGAAGATCGGGAGAGGGATTGAGCGCGGTTTCTATCCGCAGCAGGTTGGCGGAGGACATCCCGGAATAGGAAACCTGCAGGACGCCGTGACGCGGCAACTCGCGCTCCAAGGAAGCCGACCAACGGTTGGCAACCGGCAGCCGCAGGTCCGAAGAGAAACCGTAGCCCAGCGAAACGGAGTCCATCGGGGAAAAGTAGGCCGAGGTGGACTCTACCGTTCGTAAGGCAAAGTCGGGCAGCGGGTTTAATAAGGTGGCGGCAACTTGAGATCCGTTGTCGTGAATCTCGCTCCAAGAGGCCCGCAGTACCATGCCGCCGCCTATGCCGGGACGCCATGCGAGGGAAACACTCGGGTCCGGCGCTATGGCTGGATGCCAGAGCGGCGTCCCTGCTGCGAGCGGAGCGAACTGGATTGACGAGCTGGTTTCGTTGACCGAATGAAGATACGATGCAGCGGGAATCGGCGGAGCGCCGAGCCAGGCGGCGCGAACACCCAACACGACGGTAAGCCGCGGAGAGACATTCCACGTATCGCGCAGGAAGCCCGACGCCTGGTTGAGGCGGAGCGTATCCAGGGGCACTTCCGACTGGGTTACCCAAACTGGCGCCGCCGGCCCATAGGTGAGGTCGTTATATGTGCTGAACGCGATCGTAAGCCCCGCGACCGGTCCGTTGCGCAGCGGCTGCAATTGCTGGTAGTCCGCTCCCGCCTGTACGTTGTGATGGCCGATCCGCCGTGCGGCGGTGTGCGAGATCTCAATCGAGTCCTGCCGGTTGCTGCCGCTCTGGCCGAGTGAGATGGAACCGGCGCCGCCGACGCTGAGGCTGAGGAAATCCGCCGCCATGCTGGGGAAAGCCGAATAGAAGTCGGCGGTCTCGGGATTGGCGAGCAGCTTGGTTTCCGCCTCGGCACGGCTGAAACCGATGCGGGTGGTATGCGTCCAGCGCGAGCCTTCGTGAGTAACGCCGAGAGCGGCCACCGTGTTGCGGTACTGGGAGAGATTCACCTGAGCGTAGCCGAGTTCGTTCCATGAGGGTGTGACAGCGGCGCGCAAGAAGGCCCAGGTCCGCGCCCGCAGGCGGTGGTCGAGCCGAAGGGAACCCGCGTCGAGGCCGCCTGGATAGGACTTGCTGCCTCGCAATTCGGCGATTCCGAAGTCCAACGCCGGGCCATTAGGCGCAGGAAACTGATCCAGAAAGGGCTGCAGGGGGGCCGGAGCCAGCAGGCGCTCCACCATCGACGGCACCGTGGTAACCCAGGAGTAGTCCTGCCGCAGGTGCAGGAACTCCGCCGCGGCGAAGAAAAAAGTCCGGCCGCGCACCAAAGGGCCACCGGCGGAAGCGCCGGCGTCGGTCAGCAGGTTGCCGCCGCCGCCCATGCCGCTGCGGTTGGCAAACCAGTCGTTCGCATCGAATGCGCCCGGCCGCAAAATGCCAAATGCCGAACCATGAAATTGATTGGTCCCCGATTTCGTGTGGACCATGATGATGGCGCCCGCCGCCTGGCTTGTCCCCGTTCCGACACCTTGGGGATCGATGATGACTTCCTCGATGGCGTCGCGGACCGAAAGATCGTGGGTGGTGCCCAACGCTGACATGGCTGGCAACGAGGCTAACGGCAGGAAACTCGGCCATCCGCCGCCGGCGACCGCGTTGTTCGCACTTAGCCCGTCCACCAGGTAGTTGTTCGAGTCCGGCCGCGCGCCCAGGCTGGACGCTTGGCCGGGTTCGCCCCCATTGGCCGGAGTGAAGAGCAAACCCGGCGCTTCGCGCAGGAGCCCCGTGACGGTGCGGTCGATGCTCGGCACTTTCTCGAGAGTGTCCGGCCTCACGACGATGTCCCCGCGGGAGTCGGTCAAAGCCTGCGGCGTCACCGAATCGGAGACCGTGATCGTCTCGAAAACCGAACCCGGCTGCAATTCGAAGTCGACCTTCCGCGTGGCGCCGGCAATCACGGCCACGCTCAGGCGAGACACCGTGCGAAACCCCACCCGGCGGGCGGCGATGTTGTAGTGGCCGGCGGGCACGGTGAGGTGGAATTCCCCGTTGCCGCTGGCGGTGGCGACAAACTGGAAACCAGTCTCTTCCTGAATCGAGGAGACGAGCGTACCGGGGACCACTGCCTGAGACCCATCACGCACGGTGCCCTCCAAGCGGCCCAGTTCCGCGGCCGGAAGCCACCGCGAGCAGGCGCAGCCGAGAATCGCGGCTAGAACGATTCTCAACGCTGCACCTCCTGCGAATACTGGTGCGCGAGATACCGCAGGCGCGCGAGTTCCTCGCCCAGCCGCGGCCAGGCGGACCCTTCGCCGGCCTTTTCGGCGTAGAGACTGGTGACCATCCGATTCACCGCGACGGCCGATTCCAGCAGCGCTTTGGGAACCGGGTCGCCATCGGGAAGCTCAGACGCCGATAACCGCAGAGGCCGGTTTTGCGCCAGCACTCGTGCCAGCGTGTCGATGTCGCCTTCTAAGGCGCGCGCGTGGCGCACCCGCATCTCACGCAGATCTTTTCGCGCTGCCGGACTCAGCTCAGCTTCCGTCACCGGAGGGAAGCGCTCCGCGAGTTGGCTCAACAGATGCGCGCGCGATGCGATCGCATTGCTCGCATCGATTGCCGGGTCCGCGCCAGCCAGCGACGCGGGAGCCTCCTCCTGCCGCTCCGATGCCTCCGGCGACCGCACGGTGACGCGCTCGACGCCCTGCAAATTGGCTCGGAGCTGGCTCTCCCGCAGTTCTCCCAACCGGTAGGGCGTTACGACAATGCGGCCATCCGGCTCCACATCGACGTCAATGGGTTCCCCAGCACCGGCCCCCAGGCGGTCGATCGCCAGGCGCGTCATGAGCTCCCGTTCGGCGACGCTGGGTTCCACGGAGGATGCGGGCTGCGTCACAGGTGCGTCGGCAGGTGCCGACGCAAGCGGCCGCACTTCCACCGGCGCATCCGGCGCTTTGGCGATCTCGACCCAATCTTGCGGCGAGAAGACAAACCGGGCGCTCACCGGCGACAGGTCGCTTGCATCCAGGGTGAGCGAGGCTTCCGCGATGCCTCCTCCGTCCGCGACCGTGCGGATGGTGGACTGCCCGCGGTCCTCGGATACCTCTACGGTACGATGCGCGATTTTCGCTCGCCAGTTTGCATACGCACCCGCGCTGAGCGGATCGCTCCAGTCATAGTGCGCCGCGGCGAACTGCGCTCGGATGGCGTCCATTTCCTGGACTTCCGATGTCGCGTCGGACAATACCGCCGGCCGAAGGAAGGTGGACCTGGGAGTCCGGACCCGCAACCGCGAATTCGGCGATCGGCGTGGGCTGGCGCTTCGGGCTTTCAGCAACAGCGTGTCGGCGCGCAACTCGGAACTGCCGTGCGGCCAGAAGAGGATCGCGCCCACTAGAACTGCGGCGGCGAGAGCGCCCATCCAGGCAGGGCGCACCGTGCCGCGTTTTCTTCCGGGCATGGGCACCGTCCGCCGCGCGCGCTCCACCTTCTGCATTTCCGCCACAATGTCTCCCCACGGCTGCGGCGGTTTCGGAAGCCGGGGCGCGATCAGCTCGCGGCAACGCTGATAACGTGCGAATGCCGGCTCAATCAGGCTCACACGTTGTTCGCAGATCTCGCACGAATCCAGGTGCGCGAGAAGATGTTCCACCTCGGCCGCGGGCAATTGCTCCTCGAAGAGGGCCAACAACAGTTCTTCCGTAGGGTGTTCTATTTCTGGCATTCGTTCCACCTCTTCATTTGCTTGATCCCACGCCGCAGGAATTCTCCCACGGTCGACGTTCGCACCTGTAATACTTCCGCAATCTGCCGGTACTGCAAACCCTGCCCGCGGAGCTCCAGGCAGGCTCGCTGCTGCGGTGAGAGGCTTCGCATCGCGTCTTGGAATCCTTCCAGCCATTCCTTTTCGATCAACTCCTGCTCCGGGCTTTTGGCGAGACTGGCTATCGTGTCGGCAATGGCCGCGGAGTACGGCGATTCCCTCCCGATCCGTTCCAAACTATCGACGCAGGCATTGCGTGCTACACGGTAGACCCAGGCTTTGGGATCTTCGATGGCCGCCCCGTCCCGCAGGGCGACGTACAACCGGAGGAAAGCGTCCTGCGTTACCTCCTGGGCCCTCGCCGCGTCCAGCCCGAGGGCCAGAAGGTAACGATACACGCCATCCCGTGCGGCAGAATAGAGTGCGGCAACCCGCTGTTGCGCCGTCGCCTTTGGCGACAAATCATCGCTCACCGGCGGCACCATCGTTCCGGCTGGCGGTTTCCGATCTCCATGTCTGCCATAAAGACGGTTTGAGGGTCGGCGGTGACTACACCCCGATGGAGATTTCCGGGAAGGTGGGCCGGCGTGAGACACTAAGCGTCAAATATCTTGACATGCCTAAGTCCCGACTTGTCGAACACTCGGAAACGGCCCGCATGGTCCGCCGTCTGCACACGACCGCCCTCAATTTCCGGTCGATTATCGATTTGATCCCGAATTCGGCGCTCCGTGTCTACTGTTTAAGTGCATGCGAGAAAGCAAGGAGTGTGGTCCACCATAGAGGAACTCCAGGGTGATGTTCCCGCCCATATATGCCAGCAGGTTGTAGTTCCCCATGCGGAGCGCATCCTTGGCGCCGTAGCGGTCGGGGTACCAGCCATAGACGGCCGCCATCGTGCCCACATACGGCGCAACCAGCGCAGGGAAAGAGAAGACGCGGTGGCCATCGCTGCCGCGGCGTGCGGTAAAGGTCGAAATCACGGCATGTCTCAGGCGTGGAAACACGCCTGTGCACTCGCAGCGGTAGTATAACGCGTCTTGCTTGAAGGCTTCCGACAGCGCATAACGGGTTGTGGTACTGACCGCCGCGATTCCGAAGTCGGACCCGATGCGTTTGCCGTAACCCTCAGCGCCTTGCTTCCACTCCGGGATTCCATGACTGGTCTGGCTAATGCCAGCCGTGATCGCCGCGCCGAGGATGGGATACGGGCCGAACCCGTCGAAGAGATAGTTGCGGAGCTTGATTGCCTGTGTCGGACGCGTGTACGGCAGGTCCGGTTGCGCCGGGGTTGTGCCTGCAACAGTGCCGGAGGAATCTTTCGAATTGGGCGGCGATTGCGCCTGTGCCAGCACTGGGAGGGCTGCGAGATTCGCGATTGCCAACAGCAAGAGCCTACTTTGTTGTATCTTCATGTCGAGGTTTCGGCGACGTCACGGCCTGCTGCCGCAGCCGGCCCTGCCGTAGCGGCAAGGCTCGTGGCCACTGAGAGCGGTACAAAGTCGCGCCGTGCGATATCGCCAGGCTGCGCATCGTTCTTCTGTCGGTTCTTCCGGTCTTCCGTCATGGCTGCTCTTTCAAAAGTGTAGCGCTTTTTGATTGATGCGAGCCTGATTCGTTATATACGATAGAGCAGCTCCGACCCCATAATCCGGCGGGCGGTCTCTGCGAAATCTCCGGGAACTGCAAAACGGCCAGTAATCGAAAGACCCAAACTGTCGGCGACGTCGACGAACAGATATAGGAAGCCCGCAAGTCCTGCGTACCTGATCTGTGTTGTTTCGATTTCAGAGCTTGTCATTTCCACCCGCTTTTGTTTCGAGATTCGTTCCGCATCGGGTGCATGACGTTTGAGACGGCTCCCTCTCTCCAGATAGCGGCGCGGAACTCGGCACCATCAGGCCGGCTCGTTGGTTCCGCTGGTTGGCGCTCCGAAGCCGCCGCAACGTGATCGCATACCCTGACGGAACTTCTCGCGCTCCTCGGGCGTCATCCCCCAGTGCTCGGCCTTTCGCCGCCGAAAATTGGAGCGATGCAAGCCACGGCCACCAAAGCCTCCGAACAGAATCCGGCAGAGAGCCAGCAGCCCGAGCGCCTGCCAGAAGGTAATTTGCCGCCATCCGAACAACGCCGGCAGCAGCCAATTCCACAGTTGCTGCACTATTTCGCCGCCGATGGCGATAAATAGCAGCATCGCCAGAATCGCCAGCGGAGCCAGGAAAATCCATTTCTTTCTCATGTTGTGTTCCTCATTTCTTCGTAAACTCGTCGTGAATGCTCTGCAATCGTTCGCGTAGATGAAGCACCGCGTAGCGCTTGCGAGAGAGCAGCGTGTTGACGTTCACGCCGCTTTCTGCCGACAACTCTTTGAAGCTGCGCCCCTCCAGTTCGTGAGCGACGAATACTTCACGCTGCTCGTCGGGCAGCTCGTCGAGCGCGGATTCCAGCTCATCGAGAAGCACGTTGCGGACGTAGAGCGCTTCCGGCCCGGCATCGGGCGATGGCAACAGATCTTCGATCTGCAGCAACTCGCCGTCTTCGCCCTCGACCGCCCGGTCGCTGAAGGTCTCTGGCGTCTTCTTGCGGAAAAGATCCGTGATGCGATTGCGCGCGATGCGAAAAAGCCAGCCGGTCACGTGCTCAATCGGCATCAGCAGGCGATTGGCTTCTACCAGTTCGTAAAAGACCTCCTGCACGATGTCCTCGGCGTCGGCGGGATCGGGCACACGCCGGCGGATGAAGTTGCGCAGCCGGGATCGTTCTTCCGCGATGATTTCGGAGGTTTGACGGTCTTGCTCGGTCATCGAAGTGCTCGACGGCTCATCCATCCATTCCTGTAGACGAACGGCGGCCGCAAATATTGTAGAGGTTTGAATCGGCGAAACGGGGGTGGGCGCCTCGGGGAGCGGGCATGTGAGTTGGGCGGCGCGAATCCCTACCGATAGCTGGAAATCGCCTTCTCGCCTAAAGACTGTAGCGTCCTGTCTCACAAGTTCGCAACATGATTCCAGAGCTTTGTATCAGGGCACGGCTTCAGCCGTGCCGGCGTGGAATCTACTAAACATGGCCTTTAGGCCCTGCAATAGCGCGATAGCCTCGTGGGATTTTTGTCAACGAACTTCAGAGACGGGAGCTAGCCATTGAAAGGAATGGTGGGCAGGACGGGAATTCGAACCGCGACCTCCAACGTGAGCGATGGGAACTCCTTCGCTGGTTCGGTAAGTGCTTGGAAAATCAATGGCGGGGACGACGGGGCTCGAACCCGCGACCTCCGACGTGACAGGCCGAACGTCTCTCCCTTGTTTGTCCTGCATGCGTTTGTTTTTCAGATACTTATGGACAGCGCCAAGGCCGTTTTTGGGGTGCTACAGTGGCTGCTATAGTTCGTTTTCGTCCGGAGGTTCAGTTGCCGTACGAAAAGTTGGCCTGGGTGCGCGCGACAGCGGATTCCGGAACTCGCGTCAGCTCCTTTTTTCGGTCATCCATTGCGCAAACACACGTGGGACGATGTTTCCGACGTTCACACACCATCGGCAGACACGGGCGATTGCGGGACCCTGGCACGTTTCCCGTTCCTAATCTGTTGCAAGGACTCCGAGCATTGCTGCGCAGCGCCGGTTCCAGACAGCCAGACGGAATTCGCAGTTCGCCGTCGTGAGACATGATCATCGCCCGTTCGATGACGTTTTGCAACTCACGGACGTTTCCGGGCCAGTCGTGCTGCCGCAGGGACTCCATGACATCGTTCGGCACGCGCCCGATATCCTTTCCCAACCGGCGGGCAAACCGTTCGACGAAGTGATTGACAAGCAGCGGAATGTCCTCTGTGCGGAGGCCTTGAGTCCCGCCCTGGAGCCCACCTCACTCCGAGCGAAGCGCTTGAACGGTGTCCACGCGAGCAGCCCTCGCCGCTGGGACCGCCGACGCCAGGACTGCCGACGTGAGGATGAGTACCGCCGATCCGATCAACGGAAGCGGCCCTGGAAGTTGGAGTTCGGCAACGTAATTACCAGCCAGGCGCGACAGCCCCCAACCCACGAGGCCGCCTAACGCAATGCCAATCGCCGCAAGCCTCGCGCCGTCGATTAGCACTCCAGCCAGAATCCGGCGCGGCTGGGCGCCCAGCGCGAGCCGTATTCCAAACTCGCGCATACGCCAGCTCACCGAAAAGGCCAGCACGCCGGCAACTCCGATCACGGAAATCGCTAGCGCGAGGACGGCGAACCCGCCGAACACGATGGCATTTACGCGGTTGTTGGCCAGAATTTCGGTGCGGACATCTTCCAGGGTGGCGGCGTGCTCGACGGGTTGGGTAGCAGCCGCGGCGCGAATGGTCTTCGTGATGGTTGTGACGAGCGCGTAGGGATCGTTTTTCGCGCGCACAACCAGGCAAGCGCCGAATATCGGCCCCTGCGCGAAGGGTTCATAGATCGTCAGGTTGCGTTGGGGGATGATGTCCGCGTCGTCCACATTCGCCACCACACCCACGATGCGCTGGGGATCGGGGCTTATCATGCCGGCGGCATACTTGAGCATAGGATCGGTCCACAGGATGTGCCGGCCTACGGCGGCTTGGCCGGGGAACAACCGCTCCGCGACGCTCTTGCTGACGATCGCTACCGGTTCGGCATCCCTCTGATCGGCCTGGGTGAAGTCGCGCCCCTCGAGAAGCGGAATCCCCAGCGTGCCGAAGTAGGCCGGGGAAACGCTGCGGAACCGTGCACGCAGATCTTCCTTGCCGCTCTCACTGGTTCTCCCCTCGACCGCGAATTGCAGAGTGAACTTGAGCATCCCGGTATCGCGCCACGGGGCCATAAAGCCGGTTGCGGCGCCTTCCACACCCGGCAATGCACTCACCATGCGCTGGGTCTCCTGGTAGAACTGGGCCGCTTGTTTTAGCGTCCGGCCGTCGGGAACCAAAGGCAGGTTTGCGATCAGGACATGCCCGGTTTCAAAGCCCGGTTGCGCATTCTGCAGTGAAAGCAACGTCCTCACCAGCACGCCCGCGCCGGCCAGCAACAGGAACGAGGCGGCAATCTGGGTAACGGTGAAAACGCGAATGCGGCGGCGGCTGCCGGTGACACGGCTGGAGCCGCTGGTGAGACCCAGCCCCCGAGAGGCATCCGTGGAAGGCAGGCGGGGAACCAGGGCGAGAAAGACCGCCGCCGCCAACGCCAGAACCAGGCCCATCCAAAGCACGCTGAAATCGACGGTCAGATCCGCCGCCCGGATCGAGTATCGCAAGGCGTAACGCGCGAGCACCGTGACCATCGGGACGGCCAACGCTACACCCGCCAAGCCGCCGCTGCCGCACAGGACCAGGGCCTCCGCCAGCAGCGACCGGCGGATGGCGGCGGAGCTTGCTCCCAGCGCGGTGCGGAGCGCCAGCTCCGATTCGCGGCGAACGGTCCGGGCCAGGATCAGGTTCGCCACGTTCGAGCAGGCAATCACGAACAGCAAGCCGGAGGCGCCCACAAGCAGCCACAGTACGGTGCTGGCCTCCGCATTGATCTGGTCCCGCATCAGTCTGGCGTCGATCTGGAAGTGATCCTGAGGCTTATACACCCCAGGATGCGCCGCCGTCACCGCCGCGTACACGGCGCGAAGCTCCGTGCGCGCGGACTTAAGGCTTGCGCCGGGCGCCAGCCGGCCGAACACTTCGGTCATGCGGTGCTCGCGGCCTTGTACCATCGTTGCGGACAGGTGGTGCGGGCTGGTGACAACGTTGGCGATGATATCCGTATCGGCGGGATATGGAATCGAGGGTTCCAGAACTCCGACGATGGTTGCGGGGCGAGCCTCCCCCATGCTACCCAGCCGAATCACCTTTCCTACTACCTTGGGATCGCCACCGAGCGCGGTGGCCCAGAACTTGTAAGCGAGCACGACCGCGCCAGCGGCGCCCGGCCCATCGTCTCGCGCGTCGAGCAGGCGCCCCAGCACCGGCTTGAGACCCATCACTTCGAAGTAGCCGCCATCGACCACGCCGGCGTGGATTTCGCGCGTTTCGCTGCCGAACCCCTGCGCCGTGAAGCCGATGGTGGAAAAAGTGCCGAGTTTGCCGATGGTCTTTAAGTTGGCGCCTATGTCCGAGATCTCGGGAATCGAGAACGTGGCATCCTTGTTTTGTAACGTGCTCTGCTGGATATAGATCAGGCGGCCTTCATCGCGATTCACCAGTGGTCGCAACAGCACCCCTCGCACTACGCTGAAAATGGCCGCGTTCGCGCCGATGCCGAGCGCCAAGGCGAGCGCCACCGTAGCCCACAAAGCGGGAGTTCGCCGGAGGGAGCGGACCGCTACCCGAATGTCGCCCAGAAATATGGCTGCCCACTGCAACGGGTACGAAACTCCTTCTCGTTTGCGTTCTGACTTGTCAACGGCACTGGTTGTCATTCTGCCTCCCTCAGCGGATTCGGCCTGCGGGTCTAACCGGCTCACTCAGCCGGCAGCATGGCCCCCTCACCTGGCGGGAGGATGTGTTCGCGGTCCGGCGTTGGTGGTCACGCCGCCCGCATTCGACCATGAGAAAACCGCGCTTCGTGGTTGCCGGCCGCGCTTCCCGGTCAGGACGGCCCCCGAAGCGCCTTTGCAACTCGCATGTCGGTTGCCGTTTCCAGCCTATTCGTAAGTCGTTGGAAATCAGGCTAATTGCGACTGAATCAGTTTTACCGCGCGGGTGGCAGTGTTCGCTCGCGATACTCGCGTTCCCAAAAGCGAACAGCCCGCGCGGCTGAGGGATGCGAATGATTGAGGCTCGACGGGGGCTAACGCCACCCCGTCGGGCCACCGCCGCCGCCGACCACAACTCCTCCGGGATGGCGGTCTCACCCTGGCGGATCTGTCGCCATCGCTCGAAACGGGAGCGCACCTCATCAATGCTGGGAGTGCGGGAACTCCGGCCACAGGTATTTGAATGCCTCCCGCCGACTCTGCCGGCGAAAGAACGACCCTACCACCCCTGCGCGCCAACTTTCACGCACCCTTGCGGAAAACTCACGTCTGTTGGCGCAAGTCATTGTCGGTAAGTTTGCATCATACCTCTTGATCGATGGCGCCACACTCTCTATTCGCCGCGTCGAATATGACATCGAAAGGGAAATCAAAGCGCTCGGCCAGTCTGGGCTCCCTCGCGCCGATTGGATCGCAAAAACCCTTCTGGCCGCCGCGCCGCAGATGCCATAGTTTACACTCAAACTACATGCTCAACCGGGGCTATGCCTACACCACAATCATCAACAGCAAATACCAAGGACAAACCCTGCTCTCCCACTTGGCAAGCCTTTACCCCCACTCAACCCCACAAGCCTGGCAACAAAAACTGAACAACGGCGAAGTCACCCTCAACGGCGTCACCGCCACCGGAAGCGAATCGGTCACTTTAGGCCAAACCCTTGTCTGGAACCGTCCGCCCTGGATCGAACCAGACTCCCCTCAGCACTTCGAAGTGCTGTTTGAAGACCCCCATCTGTTGGCCGTCAACAAACCCAGCGGGCTGCCCACCCTCCCCGGCGGCGGCTTCATGGAAAACACCCTCCTGCGCTTGGTACAAAAGCAAACCCCCAACGCAAACCCTGTCCACCGGTTGGGGCGAGCCACCACTGGCATCGTCCTCTTCGCCAAAACGCCGCAGGCGGCCTCTAATCTATTCGCAAACTGGAACACACCCAAAATACAAAAAATCTACCGGGCGCTGGCTCAAAACATTGCACAGCACGACGCCTACGAAATCCTCACACCCATCGGCCTCGTACCGCACCCACTCATCGATTCCGTGTGGGCCGCCAACCCAAGTGGCAAACCGTCAAAGTCATTGGCAAAGGTGATCTCACGCACCACCAGCACCACAACATTTGAGGTAAGCCTAAATTCGGGCCGCCCTCATCAAATCAGAATCCATCTGGCATCCATCGGCCATCCCCTGGTAGGCGATCCTCTGTACGGCTTAACCGGCCAGCCTCTTGAAAATCTCCCCGGCCTCCCCGGCGATGGAGGATATTTCCTGCACGCCCAATTCCTGAAATTCCACCACCCCATCACCGGAGAACAAATCAATCTTGAGGCAGCTTTGCCGGCCGGATTCTCATTGCATCAGTAGGTTCACGGCGGGAATAAAGCCGAGGCACGGACAGCGGCACCGCGCGATCGGCAAGCTCTTTTCGTGTGTTGTACCAATTTCAAGCAGAATCGATCCGACAACGTGGAGCCTTTTCCTGAGAGCGTGGTGGCACCCACTGGATTTGCGCTGGAAGGACAACGAGATGCGAAAAGGGTTTACGAGAAAACCGAAAGCGGACGAGCCCGCGACGCCAGGCAAGAACTACATAACTCCGAGCGGCCTGCAGCGTCTCCAAGATGAGCACCGGTTTCTGCTCACCAGGGAACGCCCGGCCGTGACGGAGGTGGTGGCGTGGGCTGCCAGTAACGGCGATCGGAGTGAAAACGCCGACTATCAGTACGGCAAGCGGCGGCTGCGGCAGATCGATGGGCGGATTCGCTTTCTCAGGAAGCGGATCGAAGCTGCGGAAGTGGTGGACCCGGAAACTCCGAGAACGGGGCAAGCGGCCACGAGAGCATTCTTCGGCGCGACCGTGCGCTATGCCAACGCCGTGGGAGTGGAGCGAGTGGTGAGCATCGTGGGCACCGACGAAGTCGATCTCGACCGTAACCACATCAGTTGGGTGTCGCCTCTGGGGCGCGCGTTGCTGAAGTCGGCAGCAGGCGACAGCGTTGTACTCCAAGCGCCGGGCGGTACAGAATACCTGGACGTGCTGGATGTGTGTTACGAGCGCATTTCAGTGGAACCGTTCCGTGAGCCGCCTGGATCCGAGTCCTCGTCAAAGGGACCCTCTCGCCGACCCATTCCAACCGACGAAGGTTAACGAGGCGCCACACGAAAATTCCACGTCACGAGCAAGGACGAATTGTGAGCCGGCGAGGGCCTTCGTTCCGCTGACGGTGAGAGCGTTGACTTTGCCCTTTTCGTCCCGCAGGAATTTCAGTTTGGTGAAGACGTACATCGAGGACTTAAACTGATTCTTGATCAGCGGAGTCAACTCGAACTCGCCGTGGTGCGCATGGACGGCGAACAGTTTCCCGTCGCGAACTTCGGCGCGAGGGGAATTGCCCAGAAGATTGCAATGCCACAATTGGGTTTCTGGGATGACCCCCGAACTTAGAAGCGAACAGGAGGCTGGATGCACCTCAACAAGGCAATCGGTGTTGTGCGCCCGGCTAAGGATGGTGGACATCTCGCAACCTCCAGCCTCCACAGGAGCACGCAGTTCGCGTAGCTGAGAAAGTGGCCAGTTCCGCGTGATGGAGGGCTATCGCGGTCGTTAAACGGACTTATCGGATTTCATCTGTTGGGCCGCTCCCGCCCGTGAGCATTTTCCACAAACCACTTACGGCCGCGACCTCAGGAACTCGATATTGATTTCTCTCAGCAGGAGGCCAACGAGGTGTACGACACGAGCCTTTTTGCGAAGGGCGTCGGGCATTCGCCACCGTAGGATTCGGTATGCGTTTAGGGCCTCCGCGAAACTTCGATCTGTGTTTCCAGCGTCCCTCTGGGATCTGCCTTGACAACCTTCGCCAGCGCCAGGTAGGGCTTCACTTTGGTCGGATCGCCCCACTCTAGTTGCCAATCGTCGGTCGCGAACAGGTAATACTCGCCGGGCTTTATGCTTGGGAATTTGAAGCTGCCGTCGCTGTCGGCCTGGTACCCGTGGTTGTCAGTGGGATCGCCCGGTTGCTTTCGAGGTATCAGCACTACCAACGCGCCACTCAACGGCCCGCGGGCCGCGGTGACCACTCCGCTCACGCTGGCCCCGTCCCCCGCGGCCACGATATCGAGTCGCACCGCCCCGCTCTCCGGCAATTCGACCATCCCATCCACCATGCGCGCATTCCGAGCCGTAACGCTCTTGACGTACAGTTGCGCCGAGCCCAGAACAATCTCGTACCGTCCGGACGGCATTGGGGCGATCTTCACACTTCCGTCGGGAAGTATCGGCCGCATACTATTGACCACATCGCTAAAACTCGCAAGCGCCAACGTCGCACCGCGAAGTGAGGCAGGATCGCCATCTACCACCCGAACCGTCGCCGAGATCTCCGGCGGGTCGGCCATGGGTAGCGTCACAGTCACATCTTGCGAACCTACCTCGACCCATTCGGCCAGTGTGTTGATGCTCTCAACATCACCCACCACCAGCTTGTAGCGCCCGGGTTGAATGTGGGAGAATGTCGTGCCCTGACCTGGCCCGAGCGTAGCCGCCGAGACCGATGACCCTTCCGGTCCTTCGGTGACCAACACCAGTAGCTGTGAGCCATTGCCGCCTTCGACCTTGGTGTCGCCATCCACAGTCACCGATACGCCTCCGCGGGCGCGCCGCAGCGCAAAATTTGCAACGAACTCAGCGCCCGGTTTTAACTGGATCGGGGCCGCCGAACGCGCGTCTGCGGTATTCGGATAATACTGCGGCACAAATCCCGCCGTTTCGCTTATCACGCCCATCGGGTTCGGAACAACAGCGGAAAGATAGCAAGTGGTCGGCGGAAGGTCGAACAGGCGGTAGTCCCCCTGATCGTCGGTTGCTACCACCTTCCGAATCATGACCTGTTTGCGGCTGCTGATCGTTTGAACAAGTAGATGAATAATCGCGCCCGGCACGGGCTCACCACGCTCGTCAACAACCTTCCCACTGATCGCCGCTGGCTGATGCATGGGCAGAACCAGGTTTTCAGACGCGCCTTTTGGACCCGTAATCACCGAACTGTTGGTGCCTTTGTTCAGATCGCGCTGCCCGTAAACCTGCCGCAAGTAGCCCTTGCGTTCCGCAGTAAGCGACCAGGATCCTGCCGGGACCGGCTCGATTGCGAACTTACCATCGGCACCGGTAGTCGTGTCCAACTGGCCCGCCGCGCCGTCGTCTCTCGCCGCTACAATATGAACCTGGCCCAGGGGAGCGCCGGTCACGCTGTTCACGGCCGTACCAGAAATCCGGTAGCCGCCAGCCCCACTCACTTGCTTTTGCCCCGCGATGCTCACCGGCAGACACCCGATTACCATGCCCAAAATCGGCAGCCATCTTATTTTCATTTTGGTTCCTCCGACAGATCCAACAATCGCACGGTAGCCTCCCGGCCCGCTTCCACTTCGACGCGAACCCCGCCGCGAGCCAGCGCGCACAACGCGTTCGGCAAGCCGTACTCCAACTCGACTCCTTGTCGCCACGCGTAGACCCGGTACGCTCCCGGTGCCACGTCGGCGAATCCGAACACGCCGCTGGCTACATATCCCACGATCGCAGGCCGGCTGCAGGACTCCGGTACCAGCAGCGCTATCGCGTCGGTCTTCGCTGCGGCCGGCGAGTCGATCTTACCCCTGACGGTGCCGCTATCATTGCGCAGAACGATTTCGATTGGCGGCCGCCCGCCCTCGCCGATCGCGATCTCCTGGGTCGCCAGAAGGTCTGTATCGCCCGCCCGCGCTGAGGCAACGTAATACCCATCCCCGGATTCGAAGTCTACCCAATACTTGCCCGGCGGCACGGAGGCGATTTCAAAAGACCCATTCTTGGCGGGATTCGACCAAACTGGCCCGGTGATTTCGGAGAAAACAACATCCTGTGGAACCAGGTGCATTTGAAAACGTGGGGACCGGTTGCCAGTCGAATCATCGACTTGCACCGTACCTATAACGCTCGCCGCCGACGCCAGGCTCAACACCACGTCCGCCACATCGTGCCCGGTGACTTCGATCGTGCACTGGTCGAACACGAGTTGCTGCCCCCCGTTGTTCTGATAGGCCAGCAGGCGGTACACACCATCTCGCACACCGTGAACCTCGAACCTCCCCGTGGCGTACTCCAGCGCGACCGACGCCAGCCCGCGGTCGCCGTCCCCGTTCGAAAGCAGCAGCGTGGCTCTTATATTCGGGCGGTAATTGGCGATGCGCCCACGGATGACATGTTCCGTTTCCAGTTCGACCGCGATGTCTGCGCGAGCCTCCTGGCCTGGCGAAAGCGAAACGAGTTCCGCCGCATCGGCGCGATGTGCGCCACCGAAATACGTAGGTGCAAAGGCATCGGTAGCGCCTTCAGCCGGCGGCTTTTCGCCATAATACGCGTTGTGGGATGTAGTTCCCGCCGCTTGCAACAGATACTTCCCCGCGAGCAGGCCGGAGATGCGGTAATCCCCGAGGTCATTCGTCTGAACGAAGTTGACCATCTGGAGTTGGCGTCGCCCGTAAACCACGGTTGATCGCAGCGCGGTCACGGTGGCGTTCTGCACGGGCTCGCCCGCGCCGTCCACCACTCGGCCGCGAATCGCCCCTAGCGGGATCAGCTTGACCACGATGTTTGCCACCGAAGCTGTCAAGGAGATCTCCAGGCCATCTTCTGGCACTTCTTTGCCCGGCAGGCCGGCCGGTACGAAGCCAGCCTTCGTCGCCATTACTCCGTAGACGTTTGCTTCTAAGCCCGAGAATTGAAATGCCCCCGTGGCATCGGTCTCAGTTGAGCTGCCGTTAGAGAGAGCGACGGATGCATACGGCACGGGCGCAGCCGTCACCGCATTGACGACACTGCCGGATAGCGAGAATTGCCTACCCGTCTGTCCGGCGAACAGGATGGACGTGCCCCCGAGAGCCACGACGGTAAGCGAAAGAACCGTACGGATCATTAACCGGATCATGGGGTAACCTTCAGGTTGACACCGCCGTTCCCGCAGTCACAATGTTGACGATTGTCAATACCGAATTGCTTACTGCCGGCAAGGGAGTCCGCCGTCCGGTTTTTCTCACCATTGAGTGATGCGGCGGAGGCTTTGGTACAAAACCCGATTTTCCGCAACTTCCATACCCTCTGGTCTAGTTCGCGATGAGCTGTGTAGCTCGGTTCTCGACCTTGTCCGGAACAGCAGTTTCGCTACCGCATCGCTGAGCTGGGATTTTTTCCAGTTCTCGACCTGTTTGCGCATGGGGTCGAAGTTCCGCTGCATTTCGTCCACTCCAATGGAGATGGCATTTTGCAGTGAGAAGTGCGTCGAGTGCTTGGCCAGGACGGGCTGAAACACGCCTGGGACGGCCACGCGATCTTTTCGACGCTCGTCCCCGGACTGCCCGGGAACGTACCTGTAACCACCGACTCCACGGAATCATTCGTGTTCAACAACTCCAGCTTGAAGCTTCCGGGCAGTGCCTTACCTGACGTATTGACGACCGGGACCTCCACGACCGGGTGTGGACTCAGTCGGAACCTGATTTGCGACTCGTCGACGCGAAAAGCAGTTGTCTCGCCGAACGAAGGGGCCGCGAAAACTGCAGCAATCAACAGAAAGGCCACTGCGCGCAAAGAGCGAAAAGAAACCATAAGGTTCTCCCGGATGCGCATGCTACCAGAATTGCAGTCTGAGGTTCAGCGCCAACGCAAGCAAAGCCGAGCGGGTGACGTCCCCCCTCTCGCAGTTGAGCCAATTCCCCGACTATGCAGCGGGTTCGGACCGGCTTATGCTGGTAGTCCTCGTATTTTCGGGCCTCGTGCACGGCACACTGGCGCGGATTCCCCTCAAATCGAACGTGGCACTGAATCCCAGCGCGGCTTACAGTCTCACCATGGACGTGCCTGGACCGGTGGAGATTAGCTGGGAGGCCGTACAGGCGAAGCCATGCAACACCGATTGCGTCCAGGTCACCTACTTGCCCACGAAATTCGTGTTTGCGGCGCGGAGCGGGTTGGGGAAATATACGCCGGTGGACGGGAAGATCTCGGTGGAGTACAAGAACATTTCGAGCGAACCGGTCACCATCAACATCTACCGGCTGCAACGGACCTGCGATGCCGAGGCTTGCCAGTTTCTGGCAAGCGGCCAGAAAGGCCGGCTGCTGGTCTACAAGGTGGATGAATTCAAAACGATCACTACCAGCACAGATGAATCGTACTCTGTCATTGCCGGCACAACGACGCTGGGGCGGCCGTTTCGCGTGCGCGTGGAGTGGTGGACCGATGACAAGATGGCGCAATTCCATTGCGCGCAGTTCATCCAGAGGTATCTATCCAACCACACCCAGAAGGATCAGTACCGGCCGTACATCCTTTCCGGGATGGCGATCGGCGAGGGGAACGACATCGTTTTGAAATCAATAGACACCTGCGTGCCCAAGGCGCCGAACTTCGGGGTCGCGGACACGAACGTCCTCAAATAGCGGTCTACGACGCAAAGAGCGCTGAAGCCGTCGCGAGGGAACTCTGGGCCGAGATGCGACGTGCTGACGTCGCTAAATCGGAAGCAGCCGTCGGCGCCGGATGAAGTTCGCGCAGTCGGATATTCGCCGGGCGGGTTCAGCCACTCCACAATTTGAACGTGAATTCCGGAGACAGGCTTGCCCTCGCCGTCGACGAACCGCCCGGAGATGCTCGAATGGTGCAGACCCTGACGCGCTAGCGCCGACCTCCGCCACACCTGCCCCTGTGTCTGAGCAAGTAGGCTGCTGGCGAGAACCCAGCCGATCACCAACCGAATGAACATAGCCAACGCTTTCCAATGCACGCATGCGATGCTAATACGACTCCGCACCTTGCGCAAATGTTCCCGCCACGCGGACCCGGCTCGCCGCACGGACAAAAAGTGGCGTTAGCGGAAAGTACCATTGAAGGGCGCCAGGATCCGGCCCAACTGGACAAGAGCCGCGCTGGCGTGCCCCAGAATGGCGCGCCGCACATATTACCGAGGCAGTGAGAACGAACGGTCGCTGAATGGAACACCGTAGGCGACTGGTCTCGACCGTCTTGAAGCTGGTGCATCGTTAGTCTATGATGGCGTTGACCATGAAGACGCTTGGCTTGCTCGTCGCCTCCTTGGCGCTCGCCCTGACCGCCAGGGCGCAGCACGTGAGCGATCCGCACGCCTCGGTAGTCGACGTGGCCACACGGCAGGCGGCGCTGAGAGCGCCTACCGACCCACTTCTGCGTGCCGCTATCAAGAGCCTGCGCTCCTGCGTCGCGATGCCGCTTGTTCCGGCGCCCGTCGGCCGCATGATCATCCCGCGCCACTATCTGTCGGGATCGAACGGGCCAACGAACCCGGCTGAGGCCGCGGCGACTCGCATCTATGCAGCCTTCGAGAGCCGCATTACGGCGGGCATGAACCAGTATCTGGCCACCGGCAGCCACGACGAGTCCGCGTGCGCGCTCGCGCAGCTCGATGAATGGGCGCAAGCACACGCCCTGCTCGACTACGACCGCCAGGAGTCGTCACAGGCCTGGTATCAAGTGGAATGGACGCTGAGCGCGGCGGGCATCACGGACTCGGTTCTAGTAAATGACGCGACGCTCGATCCAGCCCAGCAGAACCGCGTCATCGCCTGGCTCCGCGCCGCCGCCCACAGGGACATCTCATTTGAGAAATCGACCGATTCCAACAACAATCATCACTACTGGCGCGCGCTAGCGGCCACGGCCATAGGCGTGGCCGCTAGCGACGACAAGCTGTTCCGCTTCGGCATCCACGCGTATCAGGAAGCAGCCGGCGAGATCGACCCCCGCGGCGCATTCCCGAAGGAAATGGCGCGCCACGAGAACGCCATCCATTACCAGGGTTTCGCGCTCCAACCCCTGGTCCTCATCGCGCAATTCGCCATGCGCCAGGGCGTCGACCTGTTCGCGTACCAAGCTCATGGCCGCACCCTCCGCGACGCCATCCTCTTCTTCGGTCGCGCTGTAGATGACCCCAGCCTGGTTCAGCCTTACACCTCCGACTTCCAGAACATGGGCTTCAAGTCCGGCGACTTTGCGGCGTTCGCTTTCTACACCGCGCGGTTTGGGACTGAGGGACTGCCCCCCTCCATTGTCAATGCGCTGAAGGATGATCCCGCCACGTCAACGCGGACCGGCGGCAGCGCCACCATCATGGCTGCCAGGTAGCCGACACAGCTCTGCCGCGCGGAGAACCATAGTCAAGAGGAAACTGTGCTGGGTGTCCGCTCACCGGTTACACAACGAGTCCGGCGCGAACAAGACGTTCGTACCGGGCCCGGCAATTTGGCGGTCGTCATCCAGCTCGCCGAGTAGCTCGATCCACGCGAGCGTTAAGTACCATTATCGGCAGCCAAACCTCAGCGAGGGCAAGGACGAGTCGAAGACATGGGGCGCGGATCCGATTAAGAGATCCTTGCCCGCGGGGCAGCACCGGGGCAGCACGTCAGCCTTCCGTGGGGCCCTTTGCGCCCTGGTCGCGAACCGAACTGGACGGAAAACACTACTACTTAGACCCAACTGAACTGAATAGGGCCCGACAGATTCGCGAAGGAGTGAACGGCTAGGATTCGCAGAGACGGCGCGACAACTGCGACATCGCCTTCAAACCTGCCATAGTTCGAATCGCAGCTTGGTAACGGAGCAACTGCGCCAGTAGGACGGTGTAGTCCTGAAAGCTTCGCTAGCCTCGTGCCCCGTCTGCTCCTACGAAGGTCTAAAGCCCTGAAGATCAACTCGTTGCGGGGAAAACTGTAGCAGCTACTGTAGCACAGGCGAAGACGAAGCGAAAATCGCTCCAGGGGATAACTCGTAAGTGATTGAAAAAATTGGCGGGGACGACGGGGCTCGAACCCGCGACCTCCGACGTGACAGGCCGGCGCTCTAACCAACTGAGCTACGTCCCCGCTTGTGTCACGCGAGACAGTTCAATCGTAACACGCGGGGCGCGCCGGCTCCAAACCGCCCCGCAATTCCAGGCGGTACACTTGTCTGGTGATGAGCAAACCACTTGCGTACCTGCACGACCAGATCGAACAGTGGAAGAGCGAAGGCACCTACCAGCGCCTGCGCGTTCTCGAATCGGCCAGCGCAGCGGAATCCCGCTTCGATGGCAAAGACGTCATCAACCTGGCGTCCAACAATTACCTCGGCCTCACCACTCATCCGAAGTTGCTGGAGGCGGCGATCGCAGCGGTGAAGCGGTACGGCGCCGGTTCGGGCGCGGTGCGGACGATTTCCGGCACCATGTCGCTGCACCTGGCGCTTGAAGAGCGCATCGCGGCCTTCAAGAACGTGGAAGCCTGCGTGGTTTTTCAATCCGGGTTCGCCGCCAACGCGGGCACCGTGTCCGCGATCCTGGGGCCGGACGATCATATCGTCTCCGATGAGCTGAATCACGCCAGCATCGTCGATGGCTGCCGTCTTTCACGGGCCAAGATTCACGTCTTCGCGCACAAGGATGTCGCCGCGGCGGAGAGCATTCTGGCGTCGCTCGCCGGCGCCGGCGGGAAAAAGCTACTGATCTCCGACGGCGTTTTTTCGATGGATGGCGACATCGGCCCACTGCCCGGCCTGGTGGCGGCGGCGGAAAAGCACGGCGCCATCATGATGGTGGACGACGCCCATTCCTCCGGCGTGCTGGGCCGCAACGGCCGCGGCACGATCGATCATTTCGGCCTCCATGGGCGGGTGGATATTCAGGTAGGAACGCTCTCGAAAGCTATCGGCGTGCTCGGCGGCTATGTCTGCGGCAGCCGCGACCTGATCGAATTCCTGTATCATCGCGCGCGGCCGTTTCTGTTTTCCACCTCGCATCCGCCGGCCGTCGCCGCCGCATGCCTGGCCGCGTTCGACGTGCTGGAACGGGAACCGGAGCGCATCGACGCGCTCTGGGCCAACGCCCGCTACTTCAAGCACGGCCTCGCGTCGGCTGGTTTCAACACCGGGATCAGCGAGACGCCCATCACGCCGGTGATTGTCGGCGAAGCGGCGTTGGCGCACCGGCTCTCTCGCGAGCTGTTCGAGGAAGGCGTGCTGGCCACCGGCATCGGTTTCCCCACGGTGGCCAAGGGCAAAGCGCGCGTGCGGACCATCGTGGCTTCCACGCATAGCAGAGCGGATTTGGACCGCGCGCTGGAGGTTTTCGAAAAGGTCGGGAAGCGGCTGGAGATTCTGTAGAGACCATCGCCCTTCGTGGTCATGCGTTCGCCAAAGCACCAGCACTGAGGGGGGTGGAAAACGACGTCTCTCGTACCCCCAGTCACACGCAACCTTTCCAACTAACTCAATCACTTAGCTCTCAAAACTCTTGACACACCCCTTATCCTTAAGTCAGGACTGTGGCACCAGGCACTACTGCTAGTCCTTATTGCTGGCCAGCAAGCGTTGATCTTAAGTGATACTGAACTTCCGGCGCCCCTGAAAGGCATGCGGGGTCCCCTACGGGCAGGACTCCCGACGGAAGACTTTGAAATTCTGGAATTTCATGACCGCCGGCGGAAAACGGATAGCCATTATTGCCGCCCGCTTGGATAACAGAGAGCAAGGAACGAATCGACATCGATATGCTCGCCATCAAAGCGGGCCAATACATCGAAGTTTCTACTCAAATCACGGGGTGGCCGACACGCACGGCGAAAAGTCCGACAGCCCGGCCACCCACAACGCACTCCTATCTCTTTCCATCCATATCTCACGGCCTAAGTGCGCCCAAAACTCAGTAGGTTGGCAGGTCGGGGACCCGCCCCACTTAGCGCGGGCGAACCGTCACCATCACCACGCCGTGGCTCGGTACCTTTGCTGCGAAGCCGCCCTGCTGCGAGCCCAGGTCCTGGTGCGCCCAAAGATCGCGGACCGCGGCGGAGACTGTGTCGGGGTATCCGATGTCGGTCCAAGCCACGCGGATCTCGGTTTCCGAGTCGCCGCGATTGAGCAGCGCGACGGCGCGGCTGCCATCGGCCATCTGCTTCGACCAAATCTCGCGGCCGCCGTCGCGCTTCACCCTTCGCCCCTGGTAGCCCAGCGCGTCCTGATCCACCGCAATCACTTCTTTGTTCGTAAGGATGCCGCGGATCTCATCCGTCATGCTGCGAATGTCGTTGCCGGCCATCAGCGGCGCCGCCATCAGGCACCACAGGCTGAAGTGGGCGCGATACTCGCTCGAATTCATGCCACCGTTACCAACCTCGAGCATGTCGGGATCGTTCCAGTGTCCGGGGCCGGAAGCGAACTCGATGCCGTCCTGCAGGTCGAGGATCTGCACCACCCCGTGGCCGCCCCACTTCATCTCGATGTCCCACTTATCCTGGATGTCGCCGGTCGACCGCCAGAGATTGCCGACGTCCTTGGCCCAGAGCCACGGTTTCGACGATCCCCATTCGCAGATGCTGAAAACGATCGGCCGCCCGGACTTGGCCAGAGCGTCGCGCATGATGGAATAGGATGCGACCGAGTTCTGCGTCGTGGTGTTGCACCAGTCGTACTTCAGATAGTCGACGCCCCAGGCCGCGTACTGGCGCGCATCCTGAAACTCATAGCCGCGGCCGCCAGGACGATTCTGGCAGGTGCCGGTGCCGGCGTCGGAGTAGATGCCGAACTTGAGCCCCTTGGAATGGATATAGTCGGCCAGCGCTTTCATGCCTCCCGGGAACCGCTTGGCATCGGGCACGATGTTGCCTTCGGCGTCGCGCGAGACCTGCCAGCAGTCGTCGATGACCACATACTGATAACCGGCATCCTTCATGCCCGTACTGACGATGGCGTCGGCGGCGTCGCGAATCAGGCTCTCGCTCACATTGCATGCGAACTTGTTCCAACTGTTCCAGCCCATTGGCGGCGTGCGGGCCAAACCATTATCGAGCGCGAACAAACTGCTTCCGCCGCACATCAGGGTCGTCAGAAAAAATACTCTTCTCATCTCAACTTGCCTCCTTTGAGGAAATCGGGCGGGGAGCCATCTCGGCGAACCTGTCAGCCCCCGGGGCCAACCCGCCCGGACTCTTATAGTCTCACAGCGCGCGGCGCTTGGACACAACGGGTTTGCGCGACAGTGGAAATGGAGCGCTCTCCAGTTTTCGCAGGAAATGGCGGGGTCTGATTTTAGGCGCACATGGGCAAGCTTCGATCGGCAGCGCGGTCTCGAATGCCGTCACCATCGCCGTGCAGTAACTCCTGGCTCCTGACTCCTGTCTTCTGCCTTATGTGTCGTAACGCTCCATGGTCCGCGGATTGTAGCCCCAATGAAATTCCAGTTCGTAACCCATCGATTTCGCCAGTCCGTCTAAGTCCGGAAACAAAGTTGCGTAAGTGATGTTCATGCGGTACAGCTCGCGCAGGGCCACCTCGCGCACGGAATGAGAGAGAACGAATTTGGCCAGAATATTTTCCTGGTCGGCATCGCGGAGGATTTCATCCACCGGCATGTCGAGCACGCCCGGCACCGCGAAGGTGCCCGATTGCGCGATCAGCCGGCGGTTCATAGTGTGCGGCTCGCCCATCCAGATGAACCGGTGGTGGCCTTTCAGAAAATATCGCTGGAAGCTGCCTTCGGCGCGAAGGTCGGTGCGTACCGGCTTGCGCGCGCGGCTGCTATCGATGCGCGCCGGGTTCATGGCCCAGACGACACCCTCGGCGAGCGCGTGCTCGAGGGCGAAAAACGCCGCCACGTACGGCGACCAGGTGAAATCGATCAAACGCGTCGGCGCGCCATGGTGCTGCATGAGAGCCAGCCACTCGAAGTCGTCGTCCCACTCCGGCGGCCGCGCCAGAAACTGGTGGGCCTTGCGCTTGAAGATGCGCAAAATGCGCTCCTCCTGCAACGGCCATGCCTCCTGCGCCACGCCGAAATTCCGCAGGTAGAGAGACAGCGAGCTATAGAGCGGGCCGCGCTCGTTGCGCTCCCCGCGAAACGCCCAGTGCGAGTAGGGCGGCTTGGTGATGAGCTTTAAGAACGCTTCCCAGGATTGCAACTGGAAAACCGGATAAGGGCGCCTGCCCCGCTTGCGGCCTGGCATAGTGTTTCCATGGTAGCGGGAAAGCGCCTGGGTAGGACGGACGATCGGTTTATGTCGTCTGTCAATGCGTCGCACCTGGGTAACGCATGACAGGCCACGAAAAGCGACGGTCCGTCCTACTTGCCAGGCGTCAGCTTGTAGAGGCCCGAAGCGTGCGGCGCCACGTGGAAAGTGTAGCCACCGCGAATCACGCCCACGTCGGCGTGCTGCCAGAGGTCGCGGAGGGTGCAATTGGACGGCATGCCGAGCGCTTGCCAGTCGACCCGGATGTCTAGGGCCGAGTGATCGCCCACGTTGAAGACGGCGAAAAACTTCGCGCCGCCGGGAGCGTCGGCCGCCCAGATGACGCTGTCGCCGCCTTCCGCGAAGGCTCCGCCATGCGCGCCGGTCTGGTTCACCGCCAGCACCTCGTCATTGGTAATCAGCGACTCGGTGAACTCGTCGTTGGAGGGCAGGTCGCCGCCGAACATCAACGGCGACTGTGCGATCGACCAGAGGCCGATCAGCGTGCGCTGTTCATCCCGCGTGAATTTGGACGTGCGCGCTTCGCCTCGCTCGGCACGAATGCCTATGCGGCCAAGCGGCAGCATATCGGCATCGGGCCATGCGCCGGGATGCCCGGCGGCGCTCCAAATCGACATCAGGATAAAGTTCTGCCGCAGCAGCCGCCAATCGTCCCAGAAGTCGTCGGAGATCCGCCACATGTTGGCGTTCTCGCGCAGGAATTCGATGTCCTTCACCATTGCCGGTCCGGGAGAGAGGCTGAGCACAATCGGCCGCCCGGTCTTCTGGATGGCACGATGCAGCGCCGCGATCTCTTCGCGGTGCGCAGGCCGCGCGATGTCATCCGCCTTGATGTAATCCACGCCCCATTCGGCGTATAGCTTGAGTAGCGAATCGTAGTAAGCTTGCGCGTTAGGCCGGCTCATATCGACGCCGTACATGTCGCTGTTCCATGGGCAGGTAGAGTTGACGTCGGCGATATCCGCGGCGTGGACCGCGGCGCCGAATACCGGTAAGTTCGCTTTCACCGCCTGGCGCGGAATGCCGCGCATGATATGGATGCCGAAGCGCAGGCCCAGGCTATGAACATAGTTAGCCAATGGCTGGAAGCCGCGGCCGTCGGCGGCGGATGGAAAGCGGTTGACGGCGGGAATGAGTCTGCCGTACGCGTCCATCTCCAGCGCGGCATCCTGGCGGTAACCGTGCGCCTGAGGGTGCGACTCGGACCATTGGATATCGACCACGATGTACTGCCAGCCGTGCTGCTTCAGGTGCTGGGCCATGTAATCGGCGTTGGCCTTCACTTCGGCTTCGGTGACGGTGGTGCCGTAACAGTCCCAACTGTTCCAGCCCATCGGCGGAGTTGCGGCCACGCCTTCGGCCGCGGCGCACAGCGCCGGGGCTGCGAGAAGCGCGATGAGCGCCAAGGCCGAACGTGGCGCACGCACTCGTGCGTGCAGCGTCGAGACTCTTCTCGACGCCTCTTCGCCCTGGGTCAGCGGGTGTCGGCACGAGTGCCGACGCGGCACGCATGAGTGCGTGCGCCACGGCAGCAGCCGCGTAGTCGCAATTGTGAGTTGCATAAGTGCGAGATAGGATCTCATGAGTCTCTCCTTCTCTGTTGCTATACGGGGACACACGATAAGGGAGACAGGCGACACAAACCGATCGCCTGCCCTACCGCGTCAGAAAGTACCCAGTGACACGCGCAGCACCACCGGCTCCGACCGGAAATTGAGGTTCCAATCGGTTTCGTCGCCATTCCAGATGCGGACCATTTTGAAGACGCCGTTTTCGTAAGTGCCTTCCTCGACGCGGAGGAACTGGCGCTGCTTGTCCGCGGCGCTGGGATGGAAGTCGACTCCGCAAGAAAGCCCGGTGACCAGGAATTGATTCTCGCCGAGTTGCGCCACCAGCGCGCGCCCGATGGGAGAGGCGTTGCCGCGCGGCTCATGGAAGCGCACCACGCCGTAGGACACTTCGGCCTTCCACGCGCCGAAATCGAGGGTTTGCGAAGCTTTGCCCTTTTCCTCCGCCACCGCCTGCAACTTGCCTTCGAAATTCAGGCGGGCGATCTGGCGGGCGACCGGCGCAAGCAAACGATACTCTTGTGCGATCGGCGCGAACTGCTCTTCGGTTCCGCCCTCGACGTAATCCAGGCCGAACGGCGAAAAGCCGATGGCTCCCATGCCGAGCGCGGAAAACAAGAAGCGGGCGACGCCGGGGCTGTGACCGGTCTCCGGAATGAACAAAGCGTTGTCGTCACGGTGATAAAGTTCCATCACCTTCAGGTACTCGGCGCTGTCTTCCACATAAATGTCGGGCGCGAGGATGTCCAGCGCGGGCGCGGCGACCTTCCAGATGGGAAGCACGTTGTCGGTCGGTCCGCCGCTTTCATAGGTGCCGGGAGCGCCGGGCGGGATCGCGCGCCGCAGAGCTGCGTTGGCATAGAGCGGCAGCGGATAAACCGCTTTGCCCGCCGCCGCCACCTTGCCCACATAGGTAGCTACCGACCACGCATGGAAATTCACTTCGGCTTCGGTGCCGAACGCAGCTTGCCAGTTAGGCGCGGGCGTAGCCGTCGGCACGTGCATGGCCGCCAGCACATCGGCGGGAACCGACGCTTCATACAACTTCTGCGCGGCGGCCGAGTAGTCGCGCCGGATCTGCCACGTGCCGGCTTCATTTTCCACCTGCACCAGCAGCACGGTGCGCTCCGTGTCGACCTCCTTAAGGTGCCGCATGAACGCGGTGAACGCATGGATATCGGCGTCAAGCGAAGCCTCAGCGAACGGCGATGGAGAATCCACCGCGCGGCCGTCTTTGCCGGTGATGTGCTGGTATTTCTCCGGGTCCAGCTTCATCCATTCCGGCGTGTAATGCTGGCTGCCGTTCTTATAGAGTCCGAACCAGAGCAGAACCAGGTGCACGTGATGCTGGCGGGCCTGTGCGAGCAGCGTGTCGGTGACGGTGTAGTCGAACTTCCCTGGCTGCGGCTCGAACTGTTCCCAGTACACCGGCATCTCGACCGTGTTGGCGTGCAGATACGCTATCGCCGGCCAGACCTTGGGCAGCACGCCGGGCCAGGCGCTCGAGTTGCCCACCTGCGCACCCAGCATCAGGTACGGCGCATCATCGACGAACAGAGCGTAGCGGCCGTCCTTATGCACCAGGCGAGGAAGCGGACGCGGGTTGGTCTGCGCGCACACCGTAGCCGCGGCGGCGGACACCGCCAAAACGGCGGCCAATCGCAAAGCTGGTTTCATGATTCCTTGTCTCCGTGTTTTGGCGCGAATGCGCAAGCGGGCCGAAACCTCGGCGCCAGCGCATCCGTGCCAGTAATAATCGACACCCGAGTCTCGATTATACGCCCGGCGTGTTGCCCACTTTGATTTCGGTGTCGGCCGTTAATCTCTCATCCGGCGGGGATGGGCAACGTCTGAGTTCCCCCAACCCGACATATGGGGCGCGTCGACTGGCGCACATCCGCTGGTTCCCTCGTAACGGGTTCCCTGGTAAGACGTCAAAGTGGACGCCTTCCACACTGGCCGTTTTTCGGCGGCATGGGCGGAGTTGGTGGATCACAGCTTACGGGAACGGAGACTCTTGAACCCGATACCGAATTCCCCGAGGCACCATCGCCCACGTTGACGAAAAAGGACGCATCGCTGAGCGCCCCAGCGATCAGGTTATTCTCCACGCGCACTTGCAGCACCTGGTTTCCACTCGCGGTATCGAACCCGGCCACCACGTTGATGCCCTGGATTCCGGAGCCGGGCGCAATACCAAGGGTGGCAGCCTGGTCTATCTGGTTGCAAAAGATCTGCGCATGAGCCACGACATTATTGTTGGCTGGGGAAGAAGGGTCATCAGGTCCTTGCGTGAATCCCGATCCCCCGACAATGCCGATTCCAATCAGCGGCGTGTTCACGTCGTTATTGGCAATCGTGATGCCGTCAACGCTATTCTCCGGTTCCTCCCATCCTGCTATGACATCGATTCCCGCGTTTTGGATTGCGGCTGGAAGGGAGTAGTGTGGGGATCCGGGAAGCAGTGAACTGTGGACGGTGTTCGCCTGGACCAGCAGGTTGGACAGCATATTACCAGTCGAGGGCCTGCTGAAGAACCCGCCGCTGGCGCCGCCCGTGAGTTCCATACCGGTGATCGTATTACCGAGTATGGAGAGATGGTCGATCGTGTTGTTGGCATTCCCGCAGCATGCCGCTTGAGCGAAGATTCCGAAACTGCCGGTTTCTCCGATGGTGTTCGAGAGAATGCCGATGTTCCGAACGATGTTGTTCTCCGAATACTGGATCGGCCGCAGGTTCGGGTTCGCATCGTCGCTGGCGGCATCTCCAACCGCTACGTTGATGCCGATCCCCAATTCGTTTGCCGACGCGGTCTGGTCAATCAGGCTAATCTGGTTGGCGATCACCTGTATGCCGTCAATCAGATTGGCCGATGCACTGCCGACGCCCGCCGCGATGCGAATCCCAAATGAGCCAGGAGCGGCTGAAATGGCATTGTTGGCGATCAAGGTATCGAGCGCCTGGTTGTTCGTCGACGCGATCCCGCCTCCGACGGTCATCACAATGCCTCCCGCGGCTGCCCCGGCTGCCATCGGAAGCACAATGTCATTATTGGCGATGATGATGTGCTGGAACGTGTCGCCGACCGTGCCGCCGAGTCCGAAATCGATACCCAGCAGCGGGCCGGAGGCGCTGCCGGTGATCGTGTTGTTGGTAATCTGAATATGATCCCAAGTGTTGTGCGTGGCCGCGGCGGGATTGGAACCTCCGAAGGCGGCCTCGCCGATGACTGGAGACAGCACGATTGCCTCGGTTTGGATGTTCGTCATTACCAGATTGCTGACGGTAATGTTGGAGAAAGTCGTTCCGGTAGCCGCAGCCGGACGCTTGATCAGAACACAGATCCCACAGTTCTGGAGAGCCAGCCCGTAGAGAGTGTTGCCTCCCGAAAAAACAAAAACACCCGTGGCCGGGCCAGACTGGCTGGTGAGCGTGATATCGGGCTGTCCGTCGCCATCGATGTCGCCGTTGATGGTGACGTTGCCCCCGGATAAGGCGGACAATCCCTTGATATTGGGTCCGGAATCGACGACGATGGTGGAACCCTTCAGCGCAGGGGCGAACTGGATGTTCCATGTGCCGGGGTCGTTGTTCGTGGCGATGACCGCTTCCTGGAGTGAAATCCCGTCCGGGCCGGGATTGGCCACCAGCGCCGCCACCGAGGACGTGTCGCCATTAATCGCCATCGTGGCATTCGTGACCGTGATCACCGTGCCGCGGTTGAGAACCACGGCGGGAACGGTCACCGCGGGAGGGGTATAGCTTGTCGCGCCAACCCCACCGCAAGAGGCTGGCAATTGGTCCGCCAGTGCCGGGAGTGCGCCGATGGCCAATAAAAAGGGGATAGCCGCCATCGCGTATCGCATCTTCAGGGGTCCTCTGGCCGCAGCAGCATTTTAATCGCAATTCCCATTGCGCCGTACGGCACTATTAGATTACTCCCAATCGTCTTCATTCGCTGTCGATACTTCGTCTGTTCCGCTCCCTTCCATCCAAAGCGGCCGCAAACCCAGCCGAAGTTACGCATCGGGGATCGGCGACCGCTGACTGGAAGTTCCGAGATTTCAGAACGGGACTCGCGTGCTAGAATTGTGCTTGACACGCGCCACGTGGCACGTTACGGCGCGGAATGATACGGACGATCCGCCACAAGGGACTGAAACGGCTCTTTGAACAGGACGACCCGAGCGGTGTCAACCCTGGGCATGTTGCCAAGCTGCGGAATATTCTCGCCGACGCTTCATGCCGCTCCCACCGTTGCTCATATGAACATGCCGGGATTCCGGTTGCATCCGCTCAAAGGCGAGAGGAAAGGCTTTTGGGCCGTAACTGTCCGGGCCAACTGGCGGGTGATCTTCCGCTTCGATGGCGGCGCGGACGAGGTCGATTATGTCGATTACCACTGAAAGGAACCAGCCCATGACCATGAAAAACCCGCCGCACCCCGGCGTTGTCGTCCTGCAGGAATGCATCGAGCCTTCGGGCCTGACCATCACGAGGGCAGCCGCAGCCCTTGGAGTGACGCGCAACACGCTCTCGGAACTCGTCAATGCGAAGCGCGGCATATCTCCTGAAATGGCCGTCAGGCTCGCGAAGGTTTTCGGCGGCACTGAGCAAGGCTGGCTCATCCAGCAGGCGCAGTACGACCTTGCCCAAGTTCGCCGCGACCGAATCAAGTTGAAGCGCCTAAAGGTCGCTTAGGCGGTTGCGTTTCGAAAAGGGTACATTTCGCAGCCAGCGTCGCGAATGTGCCGATCGGCGGCTCGGCAAGTGCTTAGAGCTTCCCTATTCACCTTCCGTGCCCGTAGCGTTAAGCTAGAGGCAGGCCATGAATCGCGAAGAGATCATCGCCCGGCTACGGGAACACGAGGCAGCGCTGCGCACGCGGGGCGTGGCCCACGCCGCCTTGTTCGGTTCGCGGGCGCGGGGCGATCACCGGCCGGGAAGCGACACGGACATCATGATCGAATTCGATCCTGAGGCCCGGATCACCGTTTTCGATTATGCCGGCCTAAAGAGCTACATCGCTACCCTGTTTGACGGCCCGGTCGACGTCGTGAACCGCAACGGGTTGAAGCCTTACATCAAACCCGCCGCTGGTGACACTATCTATGCCTTCTGACGCTGCGGCGCGCCTGCGAGACATCGAGTACCATATCGATCTTGCCACCCAATTCGTGGCAGAGCTTGACTACGAGGCGTTTCGGGCCGACACGCGCACCGTTTACGCCGTAATCCGCTGCCTTGAGATTGTCTCAGAGGCGTCCCGCCGCCTTCCTGACGAGATGAAAACGCGCCATCCTTCGATTCCTTGGAAAGACGTGGCGGGAGCCGGGAATGTGTACCGTCACGATTATGAGGACGTCGCTGCAAGAGTGGTTTGGGACACTGTGCAGATGGCCTTACCGCCATTGCGGGCCGCGATTGCCAGTGAACTCGCGCATATATGACCCCCCGCTGGGTCCCGAAACCGGTAAGTTTCGGGACAGACTCGGCGAGCCCTGGAATCCCGGAACCGTGAGGCAACTGGCGTTCATCTCCGCGCCCCTGTATTGACAAACGTCAATTGACGTTTTACAGTTGGACGATGATTGAGGGCTTCAAACACAAGGGCCTACGGAGCCTGTTTGAACAGGACGACGGCCGCAGGGTTAGGGCCGATCAAGTTGACCGTTTGCGGCTGATCCTTTCAGCGCTCGATCAAGCCAGCGAGGTGCAGGACATGAACCAGCCGACGTTTCGGCTGCACCCATTGAAGGGCGACCGTAAAGGCGTGTGGGCTTTGACAGTGCGGGCCAACTGGCGCGTGACCTTCCGCTTCGAGGGAGGCGACGCCTACGACGTGGATTTGGAAGATTACCATTAGGAGGGACGACGCGATGCCGATGAAGAATCCCGTTCACCCCGGCGCACTCGCCAAGGCGAACCTTGACGAACTCAACCTAAGTGTGGCCGAGGCGGCGAAAACCATGAAGGTCACGCGCCAGCAACTTCACAACGTGATGCAAGGCAGAAGCGCCGTTTCGCCTGAGATGGCG